>Ga0302193_10000043_pt1 | contig 99984 bp, 97 predicted proteins | sample II_Bog_E3_3_FD_200228 | JGI IMG/M metagenome (GOLD analysis project Ga0302193, IMG submission 200228) | Peat permafrost microbial communities from Stordalen Mire near Abisko, Sweden - II_Bog_E3_3 | ecosystem: Environmental > Terrestrial > Soil > Wetlands > Peat | place: Sweden: Abisko...
TCTTTGCCAGATCAATACCTACGCAGCTAAGCTTCATCGCGGACTCCCCCTTTCGTTGACCAAGTTCCCAAACCCAGTCTGGCACACCGATGCCGTTCGGAGGGGGGAGTCCATTCCATTGGGCTACAGGCAGACCTAAACCCAACCTTCCAGCACCACCTTGCCCAGCGCGAGGCCCGACTCCAGCCGCTCGTGCGCCAGCGCCACGCGGTTCATGGCAAACACCTTTTCGTCGAGCAGGGGGCGGAACTTGCCGGCATCGGCCAGCGCCGCCAGCGTGGCCAGGTCTTCGCCGATGCGGGCACGGTGCTGGCCGGTGAGCAGGGGCAGCAGTTTGAACACCACATGCAGGCTGAGGCCGCGACTGTGCATGAGGGACAGGTCATGGGTGCCACGGGCAGCCGTGCAGACAACGTTGCCACCCAGACGGGCAGCGGCAAAGCTGCGCGCAAGATTGTCGCCACCTACAGTGTCGATCACGAGATCGAAACCCCGGCCCTGAGTGAGGCGGGTCACATAGTCGGCCACGGTTTCTTCGCGGTAGTTGATGACCTCGTCGGCGCCCAGGCGGCGGGCAATGGTGCCCTTGTCGGCGCTGGACACCGTAGCAGCCACCCGCATACCGGCGCTGCGTGCGAGTTGCACGGCAATATGCCCGACGCCGCCGGTACCGGCATGCACCAGCACCTGCGCCCCCATGGGCTGGGGCGCGCGCTGGCAGACGGCCTCCAGCGCAGTCAGGGCCGCGACCGGCAGCGCGGCGGCTTCGGCAAAAGTCAGGCTGCGCGGCTTGACGGCGATCAGACGGGCATCCACGGCCACGTATTCGGCCAGCGCGCCGGGGTTGCCGGCAGCACCGCCGATCAGGCCATACACGGCATCGCCCTCCTTGAAGCCGGTGACACCGCCGCCGACAGCCACTACCTCGCCGGCCATGTCGCCATGGAGCACGGCAGGCAGCTCACCCGCCAGGGGCACGATGCCGGCGCGAATCTTGATGTCGATGGGGTTGACCGAACTGGCCCTGACCCGCACCAGCACCTGACCGGCCTGCGCCTCGGGGCGCGGCAGGGCGGCTTCTTCAAAGACACCGGCGGGGCCGGTCTGGCGGATCAGCATGGCGCGCATGGGAGGGCTCCTTGAAGACGCGGGACAGTTGGAGTGCTGGAGGCATGGTGTTTGTTTTCCCTCCACTATAGCTATAGCGCGCACCACGACCTTATCAATAGCAGCTCTTGTGAAGGATAAAACTCAATCTCTCAAAACCGGTATGCGTAGCATATGCGCGAGCTACTCCTACGGATAAAGCCGCGCCAGCAGAGCCGGAACCGCATTCTCCACGCGCAAAATACGCGGTCCCAGATGCACGGCAGAAAAGCCCTGCGCCACCAGCAGATCAACCTCATAGGGAATAAACCCACCCTCAGGCCCGATCACCAGCGTTGCAGACTCCTGCAAGGCAATGGGGCAAGCGGTGGCAGTAACCGGGTGCGCCAGCAGCCGGAGCGTGCCAGCGCTCAGGCCTGGCAGTCTGTCTTCCACAAAGGGTTTAAAACGGCGCTCGACAATGACCTCGGGCAGCACGGTATCGCGCGCCTGCTCAAGCCCCAACACCAGTTGCTCGCGCAGCGCGGCAGGCTCCAGCCAGGGGGTACCCCAGAAGCTTTTTTCCACACGGTAGCTATGCAGCAGCACCAGCCGCGCGACGCCCATGGCGGCGACGGTTTGCAACACGCGCTTGAGCATCTTGGGCCGTGGCAGGGCCAGCACCAGGGTCAGCGGTAGCTTGGCGGGGGGCGGGTCGGTCAGGCTGTAGTGCAGCTCCAGCAGGTCTGGGGTGAGCGCGCTGATGAGCGCAGTACCCATGAGGCCACCCTGCATGCCTACGCGCAGGCTTTCGCCCACGGCGGCGCGGTGCACCTCCAGCACGTGTTGCAGGCGCCTGCCGCTGAGTCTTGCGACACCGGGCTCGGGGCAGTCTTCGGGCTCCAGCAGCAGCAGGTTCATGCGCTGGTCGCCAGCAAATTCGCCACAAGTTCCAGTTGCCGCGCCAGCGCCCCCCGGTTGCGGTCCAGCACGGCAAGCCCGGCCTCGCGCTGGCGGGCGGCCAGCTCGGGCTGCTGCCAGAGGATGGCAACGGCGGCGGCGAGCGCGGCGGTGTCGGCCACTACGGTCAGGGCATCGGCCGCGAGCAACTCGTCGGCTATGGTCTGGAAGTTGGTGAGGTGGGGGCCCATCAGGGTCGGCAGGCCGAGGGCCACCGGCTCCAGCATGTTGTGGCCACCCACAGGCACCAGCGAGCCGCCCACAAAGGCGGTATTGCCGAGGGCGAACCAGCGCAGCATTTCGCCCATGCTGTCGCCCAGCAGGACGGCGGTAGCGGGGCCGACGGGGGTACCAGCGCTGCGGCGCACATAGCTCAGGCCGCTACGCTCAATCAGCCGGGCCACCTCGTTGAAACGCTCGGGATGCCGGGGCACGAGAATGAGCAGGGCATTGGGCCATTGCTGGCGCAATAGTATAAAGGCGTCAAGCACCGGCTGGTCCTCGCCGGCATGGGTGCTGGCTGCGACCAGCACCGGGCGGCCTTGCAGGCGCCAGTCGCGGTGCAACTGGCCAACTTCTTCGGCAAGACTGGCAGGCGGGCTGATATCGAACTTGATGCTGCCGGTGACATCGATCTTTGCCGCTGGCAGGCCCAGCTCCTGAAAGCGCTCGGCGGTAGCCTCGTTCTGCGCCGCCACCATGTTCAGGTCGGCCAGCAGGTAGCGGGTCAGCGCCGACACCCGCGCATAGCCCCGCGCCGAGCCTTCGGAGAGGCGGGCGTTGGCGAGCAGCACCGGCACGCCGGCCTTGCGGGCCTCATGGAGCATATTGGGCCACAGCTCGGTTTCCATGATGACGAGCAGGCGTGGCCGCACCGCCCGCAGCAGGCGCCGCTGCGCCGACGGCAGGTCGTAGGGGGCATACACATGCGCCACACGCTCGCCCCAGATGGCGCGCACCCGCTCGGAGCCGGTGGGCGTCATGGTGGTCAGCAGCAGGGGCTGGCCGGGGTAGCGCAGCAAGAGGGCATCTACCAGCGGCTGCGCGGCCAGGGTCTCGCCCACCGACACCGCGTGCACCCATATCGTGTTTTCAAGCCTTGGCGCGCCAAAGCCAAAGCGCTCGCGCCAGCGCTGCCGGTAGGCCGGCACCCGCAGGCCGCGCCAGCACAGCCGCAGCAGGACCAGGGGCAAGAGCAGGTAAAACAGCATTGTATAGAGGTAAAGCGGCAAGGCACGCACTCCGACCGGGGACAGGGGAATTGTACACGATGCACCGTGCGGGCACGGTAATCCCGTCGCACGCTGGCTGTGGAGCAGCTTCTCGCCTAAAATCGCGCCATGCAGACTCTCGATACTTACATACTGATGCCCGCCAGCCCCGGCACCGCTACCGGCACCCTGCCCCGCCTGTGTGCAGGCAGCGCGGCTTTGTTTAACCGATGAAGAATCCCGAGTTCGAGTGGCGTTTTCTCGCCCCCCGCTACTGGCCGGTCTGGCTGGCGGTGTTTTGCATTTTCCTGCTGACGCTGTTGCCCTGGGCCATACAGCGGCCGCTGGGCACTTTCATCGGCTGGCTGTCGTGGCATGTCATTGGCCAGCGTCGTAACGACACCCTGGTCAACCTGCGCCTGTGCTTTCCCGAGTTGAGCGAGGCCGAGCGGGAAAAAATGGCCCGCGAGGTATTTTATTACACGGGCCGAGGCATCTTTGAAACAGCCAATATCTGGTTCAGGCCACTGTCGCTCTACTGCAATAAAATCCACTTCGAAGGCATGGATCTGCTACGTGCCGCCAAGGCCGAAGGGCGAGGCGTGCTGCTGCTGGGCGCCCACTATACCTCGCTGGATTTTGGCGGCGCGCTGTGCTCGGTGCACATTCCCATCGACACGGTTTATCGCCCACAAAACAACGACGTGTTTGAATATGTCACGCTGAAGCGGCGCGCCCGCGTCTATCAGTGGCAAATCGACCACGACAATATGCGCGGGCTGATTCGCGCGCTAAAAGCCGGCCATGTGGTGTGGTACACACCGGATCAGGACTACGGCCTGCGCCAGGGCGTGTTTGCGCCGTTTTTTGGCGTTCCCGCCGCCACCATTACCGCGACCTCGCGGCTGGCGCGGGTCAATAATTCGGTGGTGATGTTCGTACACTTTTACGTGCGCAAGGATGGCCACGTCAATATGCGCTTTTACCCCGGCCCCGAAAATTATCCCAGCGGCGACGACGTGGCCGACGCCACCCACGTCAACCAGCAGCTGGAAGCCATGATCCGGCAGGCACCCGCGCAATACATGTGGTATCACCGCCGCTTCAAGACCCGCCCTGAAGGCGAGCCCATGCCCTATGAAAAAAAGCGCCGGCAAATCCAGGAAGAAAAGAAACGCGCGGCCAATACTGCTGACGAGAAAGATTCATGAGACCACTGACCGTGGTGCAGATATTGCCGGAACTGAGTGCCGGCGGCGTGGAGCGTGGCACGCTGGAGGTGGCCCGCGCGCTGGTGGCCGCCGGGCACCGTTCCATCGTTATTTCCCACGGTGGCCGTATGGTCGCGCAACTGGAACGTGAAGGCAGCCGCCACATTGCCCTGCCGGTGCACCGCAAATCGCTGGCCAGCCTGTGGCAGGTGCGGCCCCTGCGCCATCTGCTGGCGGAACTGAAGCCGGACATCCTCCACGCGCGCTCCCGCGTGCCGGCATGGATTGCCTGGCTGGCCTGGCGCAAGCTCCCCGCCGCCACGCGCCCGCACTTTATTACCACGGTGCATGGCCTGTACTCGGTCAGCCCCTACAGCGCCATCATGGTCAAGGGCGAGCGCGTTATCGCCGTATCGGAAACGGTGCGTGACTATATCCTGAAGAATTACCCGCAGTGCGCGCCGGAAAAAATCGAACTGATTTTTCGCGGCATTGATGCGGCCGAATTTCCTTATGGCTACCAACCCTCCGCCGCGTGGCAGGCACAGTGGCAGCAGGATTTCCCGCAACTGGCCGGCAAGATTGTGCTTACGCTGCCCGGCCGCATTACCCGGCTAAAAGGACATGAAAGCCTGATCGAACTGGTGGCAGCGCTCAAGCAGCGGGGCCTGCCCGTGCACGGTCTGATTGCCGGCGGCGCCGAAGCCAAAAAGCAGGATTATCTGGCGGAAGTGAAAAGCCGCATTGAAGCACGCGGCCTGCAAGCCGACATCAGCTTTACCGGCCACCGCAATGATCTGAAGGATGTGCTGGCGGTGAGCAATATTGTTTACACCCTGTCCAACAAGGCCGAGACTTTTGGCCGCACCACGCTGGAGGCGTTAAGTCTTGGCGTGCCGGTGCTGGGTTGGGATCAGGGTGGCGTCAGTGAAATCCTGCAGCGGCGCTTTCCGCAGGGGGCGGTGGCGTTTGGCAATGCGGAAGATTTATTGGCGCGTACGCTGGAGTTGATAAGGAATCCGGGCAAGCCACCACAGCAGGATAGTTTCAGGTTGGAGACTATGTTGGGTGAAACATTGGCGGTCTATGAGAAGGTGGCAGCGAAGTGTGACTTTAACTAAAGGCCAACCCACGCAAGTGGTAAGTAACAAGCAAAAACGATCAATAAGCCCCGTCCCGCGCCAACACCACCCGCACCGTCTTGAACAAAATCACGATATCCGTCCACAAAGACCAGTTCCGCACATACCAGGCATCCAGCGCCACGCGGGTTTCATAATCCACATCATTACGCCCGCTGACCTGCCACAGCCCGGTCATGCCGGGACGCACCTGCAGATAATAGCTGACGTCTTCCCCATAGAGCTTGAGCTCATCGCAAACCACCGGGCGCGGCCCCACCAGACTCATTTCGCCACGCAGCACATTCCAGAGTTGGGGCAGTTCGTCCAGACTGGTGCGGCGCAGCAGCTGGCCTATGCCGGTAATGCGCGGATCGTCACGCAGCTTGAACTCCCGCTCCCACTCTTCGCGGGCGGCGGGGTTTTCGCGCAGGAGCTTTTCCAGCACTTCCGACGAGTTCTGCACCATGGTGCGGAATTTGTAGCAGGGAAAGGTGTCGCCATTGACGCCAATGCGCTGGTGGCCAAAAAACGCCGACCCACCGCCTTTCTTGATGCGGGCGACAAGCACGATAAACAGCGGCGACAGCAGGATCAGCAACAGGGTTGACACCAGAACATCAAAGCTGCGCTTGAGGATCATGGCCAGCGGCCGGCTCAGCAGGTTCTGGGCCCGCAGGAACAGTACTTCATGCGAGAACACGTGCAGGGTTTCCATGCCCAGCAGGGGCAGGCGCCGTGCCGGCGGCACCACGATGACATTGAGGGCGGAGCGTGACAGGGCACGCAACACGCGGTCCTGTGCCTCCTGCTCGTTGGCCTCCAGCGCCACCACCACCTGTTTGCCCTGGATATTGCCGGGCTCACGCACGCGGCTGTCCAGATCATGCACGGCAATATTGCCGGCCCACAGCGGCGGGCTGGCTGCATCCAGCACCAGCACTTCCGCGAGGTAAAAACCCATCAGGCGCTCGCTGCGCAGGGCCAGCCAGGCCTCTTCGGCATTGGAGCCGCCGCCGATCATGGTCACCGGCTGCTGCCACCAGCCCCAGCGCAGCAGCATGCGCTTGGTCAAGTAGCGACACAGCGGCAGCAGCGGAATCAGCAGCAACCAGTGCAGGCCAAAGGCCATACGGGAAAACTGCCACTTGTTGAAATACATGAAGGCGCCGTCGATGGCGACACCCAGCCAGAGCGCGTGCAGCAGGCCGGCAGTCTCGTCCCAAAAGGGTGAGCGCTGCGAATAGTGGCGCTTGCGCCAGCCCAGAAAGATGACGACTACAAGCACGGCAGCGGCATAGGCGCGCAGGCGGAACTGGCCCTCCACGCTCCACCACACGGAGAAAGGCTGGCCGGAAAAATCTTCCAGACGCATCGCCTGCCCCAGGCAAAAACCCAGGGTCAGGGCAAACAGGTCCGACAACAGTAAGGCGATACCCTTCATAACCGTCCACTAGGGTGTATAGAGGCGAGTGTCACTGACGCGCCAGGCAACTGGCACAAAACGCACGCCATATAAGGCCGGGGCCTGGCATTTGACAGGCAAACGGCAGCCTGCCCGACCGGGAGCAACGCCCGCGCAGCATACCCGTTTCGGCGGTCGGCCTGCCATATGCCGGCAGCAGATATTCGGGTAAGTACCCATACAGGGAATATGGGTTTACGCAGCCGGCCTTTTGGCCACGACCTGCTGATAGACCGCTTCGGTGCTGCCAACCATCGCCTCCAGGGTCAACTCGGCCCTTGCCTTGGCAAAAGCCGGCTGCATCAGGGCGCGCCAGCCCTCAGGGTCGGCGTCAAGACGCCGCAAGGCCTGCGCCAGCGCGGCAATATCCTCCACGGGCACGATCAGCTCCCGGGGCAGGAAACTCTGTACCATGGGAATGTCGGTCGCCAGAATCGGGCGTTCAGCCAGCATGCCTTCCACGAAGACATAGGCAAAGCCCTCGTTCCGGGAGGAGATCAACATGCCATCACTGACCGTCAGCAGCGACATGGCATCGGCCCGGTAGCCCGGAAACACGACCCGCGCTGAAGTTTGCCCGGCGAGCCTGGTCAGGGCCGCCCGCTCCGGCCCGTCGCCAATCAGCAGGCACTGGCAGCCCGCCTGCGCCAAGGCCGGAATCAGCACATCAAAACCCTTGGCGGGCACCAGCCTGCCTACAGCGCAGTAAACCGGCTGCGCCGCGTCAAACCCGAATTCTTCGACCAGCTTTTGCCGTGTCCAGCCCTGGGCCCCGCTGGGCACAATGCCGTTGTAGATGCAGCTGACCGGAATACTGAGGCTGCGCCCGCTGAGCAGGCCGTCGTTGCCACCGAGAATCAGGTGGTCCATGCGGGCAAAGGCCCACAGTGCCGATTTCTGGTTGTGCATGGAGGCGACACAGGCCACGCGGGCCGGCAGGAAGCGGCGAATGCGCGCGAGCAATATCGTCGCCTTGCTGTTCTGCGCATGAACCACATCAAAGGGTTTGCTTCTCAGCACCGACACCAGCTCACGCAGGAAAAACGGGTTGCCCCGGTTGCGATCCATATTGATCGTGAAGACCTGCACACCCGCCGCAAAGCGCGTGGCCATGACCGAGTGGACGACGACCGCCACCTCGTGTCGCAGCGAGAGGGCATTGGCCAGTTCCACCACATGGCGCTCAAGACCGCCCTCGCCCCAGCTGGCCAGTAATAAACAAATCCGCATCGACCTGACTCCCTCTGGCAAGACACGCCCGAAAAGAGCGTGTCACCTCCCCCCGCACAGGGCATTGCCCGGCGAGGTCGCTGAAAAGCCCGAAGTTTCTCAGGCAGGCACCGGAAAGTCGAGCACGGCCTGCGGCGCTAGATGCCATCAGTATGCTGCTGCAACCAGTGCCAATGCCGGGTCATCCCCTCCACCAGACTCACTTCCGGTTGCCAGCCCACCTTGTAGCGTATGCGGCCGATATCCAGCACCACCTCGGGAATATCGAAACTGCGGCTGGGCAGGTAGTTTACCTGTGGCGGCTTGCCGGTGATTTTTTCGGCAATCGACAGGATATCCTGCAAGGAGTGTCCCATGCCGCTGCCCACGTTGAAGGTGCCAAGGAGCGGGCTGTCCATCACCAGCAGCAGCAGGCGGGTCACGTCTTCAATATACACATAGTCGCGCACGACCCCGCCGTCGCCCCAGATGGTGATGGGCTTGTCGTGGAGCACGCTCATCAACACGGTCGCGATCACCCCCTGCACGCCAATTTTCATCTGCCGGGGCCCGAAGGGATTGGCAAGGCGTAGCACCAGCGAATTCATGCCATAGAGCTCGTGGTACATGTGCAGGTATTTTTCCGCCGCCACTTTGACAATACCGTAGGAGTTCTTGGGGTCGAGGCGATGGGTTTCGGGGATGGGAATATATTCCGGCGTGCCGTATACCGTGCCACCGGAGGAAATATAGATCACCCGTTTTGGCGGCATTTCGCGCAGCAGGTCCAGCATGCGCACGGTGGCAATCAGGTTGTCTTCAATGTCGGCGACGGGGTTCAGGTTGGAGCTGGCCGGGATGGTGGACGACACCAGATGAAAAATGACGTCGGCCCCGGTCAGCAATGTCCGCATCAGCTCCACATCGGAAAAGCTGCCCTGATGATAGCGCAGGCGCGGCGCGTGCTGGCTGACAAGCCCGGGGTTGAACAAAGTCGGGTCGCGGCCCAGCACATCGACCTGATAACCGCCGGCAGCCAGCGCATCCACGAGATGCGAGCCCAGGAAACCATTCCCGCCCAGGACCAGCGCCCGCGATGTCGACATTGTTGCTGCTCCCACAATAAATGGCTCCGCTTGTACAACCACTGGGGGACCTAGCCCCCTTGCAGGAGGCTGGCCCGCACGGCATCGAGCCGACGCACCTGCTCGTCGAGATTGAAGAGCGCGTGTACCCTTGCCTGACAGGCGCGGGCAACGGACGCACGATAGCCTGCATCCCCCATCAGGCGGGTAAGCGCAGCGGCCAGCGTTGTGGCGCTGACGGGGTCTACGCGGATGGCGGCATCGCCACCCAACTCGCGCAAGCCGCCCTGCGTCGAAACAATTGTGGCACATCCCTGATCCATGGCCTCGATGGCCGCCCGATTGAAGGCATCGACCCCGGTCGAGGGCGACAGAGCGATGGCCGACTCCGCAAAAACCTCCATCACCACACCCTGCGGCACATGCCCGCGAAAGTCCACCTGCGTGGCGACATCATTGAGGGCGGCATAGACCTGCTGCTCGTAGTCGCTGCGGCCCGCCACATGGCCAAAACCCCAGGCCCCCAGAAACACGGCACGCCAGTCCGGGAAGCGGGGCAGCGTCTGCGCCAGGGCCTGCGCCAGCTCCAGCACCCCCTTTTCCGGGATGAAGCGGCCAGCGTACACCACCTGCTGCTTTTTGCGCGCCAGATCAACCGCCGGCGCCGCCCGCAGGGCATTGTGGATCACGTGCACATGATGGCTGTCCACGCCGTCCAGCCCCGCCAACAGGCGCTCGCGCACAAACTGACTGACGCAGTAGATGGCGTCCAGCTCCTGCAACAGGCGGCGCCGCTCGGCCAGGGATTTGGCGCCCTGCATGCTCCAGGGATCGTTATGAAGGTGCAGGCTGACCTTGCGCCCCGGAAACCGCGCCTTCAGGCGCAGCGCCAGCAGCACCCGGTTGTGCACTTCGATGAGCATGGCTGCCGTGGCCCGCACGGCGGCGGCGCAGGCCAGCACATAGGCCAGGTTGCGCCCCAGCAGCCAGTGCAGCCGCGCTGGCACATGACGGTAGCTGATCTCCTCAAAGTGTTCGGGTTCGCCGCCAAACACGGTAATGCGCTCCCGCCAGCGGCTGGCGCCGACAAAGTCGCGCACGGTAAGCGCGACAGCACCCGCGTCGCCGGCGCGAAAGCGCTCGCGCGGAGGGAGGATCACCACAATGGCCGCTGCCGCTGCATCTGTCGCTGTCACGAAGCGGGCTCCCCGGCGGGCAGCCGGCGCTGGGCGTCCATCACCATGAGCCCGTCCTGCCAGTCCAGATGGTGCAGGCCGCGCCAGCCGGAAAAGTCCTCACTGCAAAGGTGCAGAAAGCCCTGTTCACGATAGCTCGTTGGGCTCAGTTCCTCGATGCGGCTGAGTTGCAGGCCGTGGCCATATCGGCGCACGCAATCCTGCGAAGGCCGGATCAGCTGCCCGCCCTCATCCCGGAAAATGCGCCCGGCCGGGCGGCCCCGCGAGAAATCCTTGACCAGGGGATTGGCGGCATGCGCTGTCCAGTGGGTACTGAGCGGGCTGTCGGCGTAAAAGGCAAACAGGGATTCGTTGATGCGCGCCCGCCCGATCTTGGCAGCGCCGAAAAGCCACCAGCGGCCCGCATCCTCGAACAGGGTGGCGTCGGCGATCTTGAGCCCGTCAATCAGGGTGACGGCGGGCTCCCAGCGGTAGGGAAACTCCACGCAGCGGTAGAGATCGACCCGGCTCACGGCGGTCTTCTCCGGCATCATGTAGAGCTCGCCCCCGTGCTCGAACAAAAACGGGTAGGACAGGTGGTAGGGCTCCTCCAGCACAGGTCGCGCCGGACCCAGCGGCAGGCCTGCGGCATCGACGGGAATGACACTGATACGGCCGCAGCGGGTCGCAAAAGGATAGTCCTCAAAAAAGATCCAGCGCTCGCCTGCCCGCGTCCAGACAAAAGGGTCAGCCCAGAACGCCGGCTCGTCCGGGTAGAGCGGTGTCAGCTCGGCGGGCTTCGGTGCCAGGCGGGCCGCTGCATCGCAGGCGCCCGCCAGCAGGAACCACTGTGGGGTAAAGCCGCGCTCCTCGCGCTTGTCTTGCCGGCGTCCGGCACGTCGTGCCTGTGCCTGAGCCCACCGCTGCCAGGTATTCAACCCTGCTCCCCTTCGTCATCATGACCGGTGACGCGCTGCTCGTAGAGCTTGGCCTCCTTGAGGAAGGCATAAAAGGCATTGATGACGGCGCCGATGAAGCCACGCCAGCCGTTGAGAAAACTGCGCCGCAGCACATAGGACTTGAGAAAAGTCAGCGGCATGACGGTGAGCAGCTTTACGGGTGAGGCCCGGCGACCCTTGCCGCCCTTTTCACCCGACTTGAGGCTCGAATAGCTGTTGATCTTGTCGATCTTGCCGGCAATGCCTTCGTCGCCGTAGTGCAGGATATCGCCCTTGGCCAGCTCCACCTTGCCGCTGATGTCCACCGCCTCATGCACCGCAATGCCGTGGTCATAGGAGCCCTTGCCGCGCCGGAAAAACCGTACCTTGGCATTGGCCTTGGCCCAGGGGTGGTTGAGCTGGCCCATGAACACATCGCGTATGGGCGTATTCAGGGCGTCGATACGGTCCTTGGCGATCACCTTGATGATGTCGGCCAGCAACTGCGCCGACAACACTTCGTCGCCGTCGAGATTCAGCACCCAGGGCTGGGTGCACTCGGCCAGCGCCAGCGCCTTTTGCGCCGCATAGCCCTGCCAGTCCTGATGCCGGATACGCACATTGGGGAAGGATTGGGCGATTTCCCAGGTGCGGTCGGTACTGCCGGAATCGAGAATGACCACCTCGGCAAAATCGCGCACGCTTGTAAGCACCCGCTGCAGCCAGGGCTCGCAGTTGAGGGTGACGATATAGACGCTGGCAGGTATGGTCATAAGCGGAAACGCCCCTTGGCCAAGGCAATACGCACTTGTAGCAGGTCCATGTCGCCGCTGGTGCTGATACGCGGCAGGCGGTAGCGGTTGTCTGCCCGCAGCGGTTCGATGGTCTTGCGCGTGCTCACCGCCGCACTGTAACCCGCCGCCCGCACCATGGCCTCATGTTCTGGCGCAAAGCGCCCAAAAGGATAGGCAAACGTCGCGCAACTGCCAGCCAGGGCCTCTACCTGCGAACGTGACTCCCGGATTTCCTGCTCGGCCGCCGCCGCATCCAGCGTGGTCAGGTTCACGTGGTGCAGGGTATGGGCGCCAAACTCGACCAGACCGCTCGCCGCCATTTCCTGTATCTGCGCCGGTGTCAGCCGCTCGATGCCTTCAATCTCGGTCGCAAGATAGATGGTGGCCTTGGCTCCATATCGCCTGAGCAGGGGAAAGGCGTGCTGGTAGTTGTCGGCAAAGCCGTCATCAAAGGTCAGGGCCAGAAGTCTGGGCTGCTCCGGGTTGGCCAGTAGCTCGCTCATGGTGACAAAGTGGTAGCCCGAGTCACGCAGCAGGCGCAGCAAGGCCTCGAAGCGCGGTGGCGGCATGTTCATGCCGGAGCCCGGCTCGGGGGCAACGCGGTGCAGCATGAGGATACGCGGCCAGCGCCGGTCACGGCCGGGCAGCCAGAACAGGTAGCGCGCCAGCAGCCAGACCAGCGTGCCCAGATCAGCCAGCACAAGCAACACGGTTATGGCGGTGTGCATGGTCATCAGCCCGCGCGGGTCGGCGCGACCACGTGGCCCCGCCACTCATAGTCGGCGCTATAGGGACGCTGGAACACCGCTTCTTCCATATAGCGCGCCACCCGCTCCGCGCCGCAGCAGCTGTGCGCCCGCCGCCAGCCGGCCTCGGCCAGCGCTGCGGCAGCGGCCGGGTGCTGGTGATAATGGCGGACCTGATCGACCAGTTCGTCCAGGCTGTCGAAATAGCTGACCTCGTCAGGGCGATAGAGCAACTCGAAATCGGGAATGCGTGGCGTCAGCGCCAGCAGGCCGTTGCCGGTGATCTGGGCAATGCGGTCGGAGCTGTACAGGGCCACATCGTTGCGACGCGAATGATTGAGTCCCATGCGGCTGGCCGCCAGGGCGCGGACATAGTTCATGCCGTTGATGGGAGGCTGCCCGAGCAAGCCGCCGAAGCGCAGGGGCAGGTCGCTCAGCTGCTGTTGCATGGACTGCACGAAGTGACCGCGCTCAATGTCGTCGCCCACCGTGCCGCAGAAGATCAGCTCGTACTCGAATTGCTGGCGGCGGAAATTCTCCGACGCCTCCACGCTGCGCTCCACCGGGTTGGGCATATAGCCACGCCAGACCCCCGGTGTCGGCAGTCTGGCCAGCCAGTCGCCGCCCGTGGTGGCAAAAATGGCGTCCAGCCAGGGCGCAAAAGCCGCCATATAGGCAGTCTTTTCGGTAAAGAACAGGGGATCTACATACCAGAGCGCAATGCGGGTGTCGGGGTGGCGCTTGCGCACTTGCTTTAGCACATCGGGCGGCAGTATCTGGGCGTGGCCCAGCAGCAGCAGATCGGGCTCCATCTGCTCGCAGAGCCTGAGGATGTCGGCCCCGGCCTTGCCTGTGCCAAAACGCTTGCTGCGCAGCAGGGTACCCATGCGCGCCATGTCGCGCAGGCTGTACTCGTACACGAAGTGGCCATTGCGCACGAAGCCGGCCGACAACTTGCGGTCACAGTTGTAAAAGCTGTCACCGTAGCGGTTGTAGGTAAAGTTGGCGACGTGCAGGACCCTCATGGCGTTTTCCGCGAAGCCGCGACCACCAGACAGGTGTAGCCCATGACCAGCATGGTGGCCGGCGCCAGCGAGTAGAAGGAAAAGTCCACCGCGCCATGCACCAGCATGTAGATGAACAGCACGAGACCAAGATACTGGCTGTCGCGCGCGGGCGCGCTGAACGCGGCATACAGGCGACGCCCGAACTGGCCGTACCAGAACAGCCAGAACAGTACGCCGACGATGCCGCTGGCATAGACCAGCTCGACGTAGATGCTGTGGGGATGCCCCAGCATGAGGTCGGCATGTTTGGCGTTGAAGACCGGGTCAAAAGGCAAGGCATGCAGGCCATAACCGGTCAAGGGGCGCAACTGGATACGCTCGAACACATAACGCCAGAGATCGTCGCGACCGTCGTCTATGGTGCCGTTATGGGTGACGATGGCGGCCAGCTTGCCCGTTTCGGCAAGCCCGAGCAGCACCAGCCCACCCAGCACACTGAGGATGGCCGTCAGCCGCCAGTTCCACCACAGGCCCAGCAGCCACGCGCCCACCAGCATGCCCAGCATGGCGCCGCGGCAACTGTTGATGTAGGACTCAAAGCAGAGGAAAAGCGCGCACAACAGGAGAAGACCGCGCACCCGCCAGTCTTCAATGGTCAGCATGAAGACCGTGGCCAGCAGGAAGGTCACCGCCAGGCCCACGGCCAGTCGGTTGCGGTGTACATCGGTATCCAGGTCCTGCCGGGTCAGCGTGTCGTACCAGCCGTGCAGCTGTACATTGTGCAGCAGCACGGCCAGCGCCAACAGGGTCATCAAGCCCACTGTCACCACCGCCGAGCCCCGCAGACGGGCCACCGGCAGCTGGGTCAGGTACACGCCCAGCAGGCTGAACGAAAGACCACTCAGCACGGCCCAGCTGTCCTTCAGCCCGTGCATGGGCCTGTAGGCCATAAAGCCGCCCAGGATCAGCAGGTAGACCAGACCGACCAGCAGCGGGTAACGCACGGCCTGCCACCAGCGCTGACGCAGGGAGGTATTCTTGACGGCCAGCCAGACAAAAGCCAGATACAGTCCGTTTGAGCCGATGCCATTGGTTGGCACCAGCAAGCAGAGCGAAACAAGTACCAGAATGGCCAACATGTCGGTCTGAAACAGGGTGTTCTCACCCTTGATCAAGCCACTTTCAGGCATGTATTTTCGGCTCCAGCTCGGCCATAAGGTATTGCGCCACCCGTTTTGCCTCGTTGAGGGGCGCAAGATTCTGCGGTAATTCCTGGCCCTGCCTTTCCCAGGTACTGAAATAACTCACCAGCCCGGCAGTGGCCAGGGCCTTGACGCCAGCCAGCACCCTGCCATCGCGCCGCGCGCCGGGCAGTTCCAGAACGCCCACACGGCAGGCGGCAGACAGCGCCTCATAGAGCATGGACACGCTGTCTTCACTCACCCAGACCGACTCGGTGCTGGCAAGGCGCTTCGCCAGCCAGCCTGACGGGCAATCGGCCCAGGGCTGGAAGCGCTCGCCGTATTGCCGCTGCAAGGACTGGCTCAGGGCCGGTGGAGTCCGTCGTGAGTCCGCCAGCCTCCAGCCTGCGCTGCCGTGCCGCGTGAGTATAGCGTCGATTTGTTGCTGGATGGCAGCATTGTTCCACGCCGCGTGCTTGCTTTCTCCACCCAGCAGGATGAGCAGACTGCCCGGTTTTTTCTCCGCAGGCCGCATGGCGTTGAGCACGCCACGGGTCACCAGCACACCGGGGCCGGCTGCCAGGCCGTCGTGCTCGGGAGCAATGATGAAGTCGAACAGGAAGGCAGGCAGGCTGGGCCGCATGAGCACCACGATACGGCCACCAGCCACGCGGCGGGCCGCCAGCATGGGCAGGTGGGTGGCATGGCCGGCGCCGATCAGCAGGTCGGGGCGGCGCCGGGCGAGACCGGCCGGAAAGCGGCCCAGCGCCCAGTCGAGCAGGCCGGTGTTGTGCTCACGCACGTCGATATCGAGCACATCCACGTCGGCAAGCTCACCCAGGGCCGTGACCAGCCCCAGGCTTTGCTGTTCATGGCCCGGCTTGCCGTCGCGAAAGCGCCAGATGCTCAGTTTGCGGGTGGGCATTGGCGCCTCGTCCTGTGCTTACTTGACAGGCGTCAACCATTCCAGGTGCTGCGGGTTGCGGCCGATCACCGTGTCGAAGTACAGCTGCTGCAACTTCGTCGTGACCGGGCCACGGCGACCAGCACCGATGATGCGGCCGTCCAGCTCACGGATAGGCGTCACTTCGGCGGCGGTGCCGGTGAAGAAGGCTTCGTCGGCGATATAGACTTCGTCACGGGTGATGCGCTTTTCCACCACGGGTATGCCAAGGTCACGCGCCAGGGCAAACACGGTATTGCGGGTGATGCCATTCAGGCAGGCGGTCAGCTCGGGGGTATAGAGCACGCCGTCCTTCACGAGGAAGACGTTTTCGCCGGAGCCTTCGGCCACATAGCCTTCCGGGTCCAGCAGCAAGGCCTCTTCGGCACCAGCGCTCAGCGCCTCCTGCAGGGCCAGCATGGAGTTGATGTAGTGACCATTGGCCTTGGCGCGGGTCATGGAGATGTTCACGTGGTGGCGGGTATAGGAGCTGGTACGCACCTTGATGCCCACTTCCAGCGCCTCCTTGCCCATGTAGGCGCCCCAGCTCCAGGCGGCCACGATCACGTGCACCCTGAGGCCGGTGGCGCGCAGGCCCATGCCTTCCGAGCCCAGGAACACCATGGGGCGGATATAGGCGGAGGGCAGATTGTTCTCGCGCACGGCGGCACGGGTGGCGGCGTTGATCTCTTCCTTGGTGAAAGGGATCTTCATGTTCATGATGTGGGCGGAGTCAAACAGGCGGTTGGTATGTTCCTGCAGGCGGAAAATGGCCGTGCCCTGATCCGCTTCATAGGCGCGCACGCCTTCAAAAACGCCCATGCCGTAATGCAGGGTGTGGGTCAGCACATGCACCCTGGCGTCGCGCCAGGGCACCATTTCACCGTCAAACCAGATCAAGCCATCGCGATCGGACATGGACATTTTCGATACTCCCAATAATCGGGACAGAGCCTGTTGCCTCAGGTCTCTGTGCCCGTCGATTCAATAAGCGCCTGCCACCAATGGCTGACCAAAGCGCGTTCACTCTGGAACTCGCTGTCCTTGACGTTGGCTGGCCGGTGGCTGAGCGCGAGGCGGTGGCTGCGGGCACGGTATTGCAGGTAGGCATCCTTGAGCTGACTGGCCGCATCATCAGGGAGAAGGCCGAGGGTGGCAAAGCCTTCCAGAATGCGGACGTTGTCGGGATAGCGAGTCAGCTCAGGGTATTCGTGCGCCCACGCCAGAACCCCGTATTGCACCATAAATTCGATATCAACGATACCACCACGATCCTGCTTGAGGGCAAAGATGCCAGTCTGGCCATGCCCCGAGGCTGCGGACGAGAGGTGGCCGAGCATTTTCCGGCGCATCTCCTGCACCTCCTGCCGCAACTTCGGCAGATCACGCGGCTGCTCAAGGATGGCGCGGCGCACGGCATTGAAGCGCTCGGCCAGCCGGCTGTCGCCCGCCACCACGCGCGCCCGCACCAGTGCCTGATGCTCCCAGGTCCAGGCCTCCTGCCGCTGGTACTTGCCGAAGGCGCTCAGGGAGCTGACCAGCAGGCCGGCGGCGCCTGAAGGGCGCAGGCGCATGTCTACCTCGTACAAGATACCGGCGGGGGTGGCCATGCTCAGGAAGTGGATAATCTTCTGCCCGAGACGGGCAAAGAAGCTGCTGTTGTCGAGCGGCTTGGGGCCGTCGGTCTCGCCAGCGGGGTCGCCGTCGTGGATAAAGACGAGATCAAGGTCGGAGCTATAGCCCAGCTCGATACCGCCGAGCTTGCCGTAGCCCAGGATGATGAAGTCGGGGTCGCAGGGCGTGCCATCGGCGCGGGTCGGGGTGCCGTGCTTTTGCGTCAGTGCCCGCCAGGACAGCCAGAGCACATCTTCGAGCACCGCCTCGGCAATCCAGGTCAGGTAGTCGCTGATCTTCATCAGCGGCAGTGTGCCCTTGAGGTCGGAGGCCGCTACGCGCAGCACATGGCCCTTCTGGAAGATGCGCAGCGTTTCCATCTGCGCCTCCAGGTCTTCCTGCGGCAGGCGCAGCAGTTGCTGGCGCAGCTCGGCCACCAGCTCGGCCTTTTGCGGGGGGGCAAACAGGGTTTCGGCGTTGAGCAGCTCATCCAGCAGCACCGGGAAACCGGCCAGCTCGGCGGCAATCCAGGGGCTGACGGCACAGAGATCGACCAGCCGCTCCAGCGCAGCGCGGTTCTCGACCAGCAACATCATGTAGGCGGTGCGGCGCAGGATGGACTCGACCAGCGGCAGGCAGCGCTCCAGTGCCACATCAGGCTCGTCGTGGCGTATGCACTCGGCCAGCAGCAGGGGCATGAGCTTTTCCAGCCGCTGGCGGCTGATGGCCGGCAGGGCGATGACGGTGCGGCTCTCACGCAGCAGCTTCAGCCGGGCGATGGCCATGCGTGCGTCATGAAAGCCCTTGCCGGTCAGCCAGCTTTCGGCGTCGTCACGGTCGTCTTTCCAGATGGCCGTGACGGGGTCCAGCCCGTCGCCAGCGGGCGGGTACTGCTCATCGCGCGCCACCACCAGATTGCGGAACTGGGCCTCGACCAGTTCGCGCTTTTCGTCCAGCGCCACCAGAAAGCCTGCCCAGTCGGCAAAGCCGAGGCTGGTCGCCAGACGCAGGCGCTCCTCGGCCTGTGTCGGCAGCATCTGGGTTTGCTGATCATTCAGCATTTGCAGGCGGTGTTCGACCACGCGCAGAAAGGTATAGGCTTGCGCGAGGCCGGTAGCGGCCAATTTCGGCAGCAGGCGACACTCGGTCAGCACTTGCAATACGGGTAGCAGGGCACGCTGTTGCAGCCGCTTTTCCACACCGCCGCGCACCAGCTGGAAGACCTGAGCGATAAACTCGACCTCGCGGATGCCGCCGGTGCCCAGCTTGATATTGGCGGCCATGCCCTTGCGCCGCACTTCGCTGGCGATCATGGCCTTCATCTCGCGCAGGGCCTCGAACACGCCAAAGTCGATATAGCGGCGGAACACGAAGGGCCGCAGGTAGCGCATCAGCTCCTGGCCACGGGCAATATCGCCGGCGCAGACGCGGGCCTTGATGAGGGCATAGCGCTCCCACTCGCGGCCATGCTGCTCGTAATACGACTCCATGGCGGTAAAGGACGACACCAGCGCCGAGCCGTCACCCCAGGGGCGCAGGCGCATGTCCACGCGGAACACGAAGCCGTCGGCGGTGGCCATGTCCAGCATCTTCACCAGACGCTGGCCCACGCGCAGGAAAAACTCCTGATTGGAAATGACCTTGGGGCCGCTGCTGTCGCCGCCCTCGGGATAGCTGAAGATCAGGTCGATGTCAGACGACAGGTTGAGCTCTTCCGCGCCCAGCTTGCCCATGGCGATCACGCACAGGCGCTGCGCCTGCCCGCTGGCGGCCCCGACCGGCTCGCCAAACTCCTGCGCCAGCCGGGCGTGGGCAAAATCCAGCGCACGGCCAATGCAGGCATCGGCAAACCAGGACAGCTCCTGCGTCAGTTCAGCGACCGGCGTCAGGCCGTTGGCATCCCGCCAGATCCAGCGCAGCATTTCCTGGCGGCGGCAGCGGCGCAGGCCTCGCATGAGCATGGCTTCGTCGTCGGCGGGCAGCATCGCAACGCGGCTCTGGTAGTCGGCAGCCGTCAGGGCCTGCTGCAAAAGACCGGAGGACCAGAGCAGCTGAAAATAAGCAGGATCGTATTCGATTTGCGCCAGCGCATAGTCGCTGGCCAGCAGGACACGCAGCAGGGATTCGTGCTGTTCGTGCGCGGGCCGGGCCAGATCAGACAGACCCACCGTGGCCAGCGTTGCCGCTGCACGCTCCAGCCGGCTTTGCAGCAGGGCATGCAGGGCTTCGGGATAGTCGGCGATGGGCATTGTTCAGCGTCCTTTTGTGGCGTTCAAAACCGCCCCATGGCCATGCGAAAAATGAGGATCATTGCATCCACGGGGCGCATGCAATAGACATCGCCACGCAGCACGCGCCGTATCGCTACCCAGCGGCTGGCGGGCTGGCAGATGTCGTGCATCACGGCGCGCTGGGCAGGCTGCAATTCGCCCTGATACAAGTCATAAAAATAGCGCATCTGGGTCGATACGACACCACGGTCCTGACCACCCCGGAACATCTTCCAGCGCTTGATCCAGCCGTTCAGGCCATGCGCTGCACCCAGCACATTGCCGCCGTGCTGGCGGTAGAGCACCAGCGGCTCGCGGTCGTAGAGCACCTTGCCAAAACTGGCCGCCAACAAATAGGCCCACCAGTCGTGCATGAAAATACGCTTCATGTCGAGATTGGGCCGGCGCAGCTGCTGCCAGAGGGCGCGATTGAAAACGCTGACGGCGCCGGTGGCGACATTTTTCACGATGGCATTGCCAAAACCCAGCGGGCGCTCAAGGATGAGCGAGCGGCCCAGCGTATTCAGGTCTTTATCCACCACGTAATAACCGCAGAGAAAAAGCCCCGGCATTGCTGCCGGCACCGTGTTCAGTGCTGTAATGGCCGTGATCAGCTTGCGCGGCAGCCAGACATCATCCTGATCGCAGAAAGAAAAATATTCTGCCTCGGAGGGCTGTGCCAGCAGGCGAAAGAAATTGGCGGCGGCGCCAGCGGGCTTGTGTTCATCCTGCACCAGAAATACCTGGCCCGGATAACGCCGGGCATAAGCCTCCACCACCGCCAGGGTATCGTCACGCGAGCCATCGTCGCGCACCAACACACGCGGCACCACGCCTTCCTGCGCAAAAATGGAGTCAAGCTGTTCCGGCAGATAAGGAGCGCCGTTATAGGTGGCCAGCAGGATGTCGATCTTGTACATAGATATTCCCGTAAAAGTTCAGTGCCGCCCCAGCAGCAGGCGCAAGGCCAGCACCAGATCGTCGCGGCCACGCATGCCGTACACCTGCCGTGTCAGCAGGCAGCGCAAGGCCTTGAGGCCACTACCGGAGAGATAGACATCCTGTAGCAACTGCTGCTGCGCCGCTGACAATTGCTGGCCGTGGCGCTGCCAGAAATAGCGGGCCTGCCGCCCTGCCCGGCCGGCGTCGCTGCCATTGAAAAAGCCCTGCAAACGCCGCCAGCGTTTATTCAGGCCCTGCCCGGTACCGATCACGTTGGCGACATGCTGGCGATAAATAATGCGCGGCTCGGGGTCGTAAATCACGCGGCCAAAGGCGCTGGCCAGCAGATAGGCCCACCAGTCGTGCATGATCATTTCACGCGCATCCAGCCCCGGCTCGCGCAGCATTTGCCACAGCGGGCGGTTGATGACGGTGGTGGCGCCGATAACGATATTCTGCACCAGGGCATTGCCAAAGCCCGGCGGGCGCTGGAACAACAGCGAGCGCCCGACAGGTTCCAGCTGCGCGTTGCCGGTCAGGTAGGCGGAAAAGTATAGCGCCGGCACATCCGCCTTTATCGCTTGCAAAGCCTGCACCGCCACCAGCAACCGGTCGGGCAGCCAGACATCATCCTGGTCACAAAAGGCAACATAGTCCGCCGTGGATTCCGCCGCCAGCAGGTGGAGGAAATTGGCGGCGGCGCCCGCTGCCGGGTGCTCGTCACGCAGCAGCTGCAGTTGCTGCGGATAGCGTTGCTGGTAGTCGGCGACTATCGCCAGCGTGTTGTCGGTGGAACCGTCGTCGCGCAGCAGTATGCTCAGCTCAACGCACTGCTGGGCCAGAATCGAATCCAGCTGCTGTGCAAGGTAAGCACCGCCGTTATAGGTGGCGAGCAGCACCTGCACGGCGCTCATGCCGCCAGCCCGCCCTTGCGCCCGAGCAGGCCATGCCACAGGCCCCTGACCATGCTGCGGATATAAGGCCGCTTCGGCGCAGGCACGATAAACAGATACATATACGCCAGCACGAGACGATTCTGGATCAGCCAGATTTTGCAGTCGAACGGAATATAGGTGCGCGCCAGCAAGGCCATGAAATTACGGAACTGGAAATACACCCGGAAGGGTGAGTGCACCGGATTGCAACGCTGGCCGAGAAACCAGAAATCCACGGTGTGGTCGCCGATGGTGTGTGCCATGCACGCTCCCGGCACGCCATAGGAAAGATGGCCTTTCGCGGCAGCGCGGTAGCACCACTCCATGTCAACGGTGTCGATAAAGAGGCCGGACTCCATGAGTCCCAGCGCTTGCAGCGTGTCACGGGCAATCAGGCAACCGGAGGAAATCAGGAAGGTGCAGGGCACAAAGCCGGTAGCATCGGCATCATGGCTGACGCGAATGCCACGCCAGTGCACACGGGGAAAGCCCTGTGCGCGACCATTGCGGGGATCGATATATTCAGCCCCGACAGCGGCGACCTTGACGCCACCTGCCTGCAAGGTCTGATGCGCATGGAGCAGGCCAGCCACCATGCTATCTTGCGGCAGGCTGTCCTGGTCACTGAGCAGGATATAGTCACAGCCTTGCTCCAGCAGCCGGGCAATGCCGATATTGAACGCTTCGGCAATGCCCTTGTTTTCACCCAATGGCAGCAAGTTCAAGCGCGCGGCGGCATCGGCACTGAAAGCATGGCCGCCGGGAGTATTGTCTACCACCAGCACGCAGGCAGCCTGGCTGCCAAGCACGGACGCCAGCCGGACGAGATTCGCTTCGTCCGGGAAATAGCTCACGATGACAACCCCGACGACCGCTTTGGCTGCATCCACGCTCTGTGGCACCTATGGGTAATTGATGACAAGCGCCCGTGATTTTCGGGTGGCACCCCGGATCACAGGTCTTTGTACAGGATATTCCGGGGCTTGCTGTTGTCAAAAACATTGAAGACGCCATCCATCAGCGCGGACCAGTAAAACCGGATACGCCTGAATTTGTGGTCATCGTACATCAGGATGCCCGGAATGCCGCGCAGCAGCATGTAATATTGCCAGCTCAGAAAAATCAGGTAGCCCGGACTGCCCAGATGCAGACGCCGCAGTACGACACGGTTGCGGATGCCAAAGTAGCTCAGCCAGAGCCGCCGGTAGGGTACCCGCCCCGACACCTTGCCCATGAACTGCTTTTCGTCCAATGGCGCCTTGGCGGCATCCTTGTGAAAGACGACACTGTCGCAAACGAGAATCATGCGGCCAAACTGCCGCAGCCGCATGCAGTACTCAACATCATCGAAGTGAATAAAGAATTCCGCACGCGGCAAGCCGATGGCCTCGACAGCAACTTTGGACACCAGCAGGCCAACAAAAGACGCGTGATCAATTTCCAGCGTTTTGTTTTTCACGGCCTCTTGATCAATGATCCGCACCAGTCCCTCTGAAAACGGGTCATCGTCAAACCAGCCCCGGTGCTGGTATTGCGGAATACCGTCTGCGCCTACCTTCAAATTGGCCACGGCGGCATACTCCCCACCCAGCCAGGGCTGCACGATCTCCAGTGCATCCGGCGCCGGCTCGGCGTCATCATCCATGATCCAGAACCAGTCATAGCCCTGCTCACAGGCTCGCTTCAGGCCCTGGTGAAAGCCCCCGGCGCCGCCCGAATTGTCAGGCGAGCGCACGTAGTCGATTTTGGGGTTGGCCAGATAACCCCTTTCGGCAAGATACTCCGGTGTGCCGTCGGTGCTGGCATTGTCGATCAGCACGATGCGGGCAATGCCGACGCTCTGACCCAGCAAGGCATCCAGGCACTCCGTGAGGAGCTGTTTCCGGTTATAGGTAACCACAACCGCTGCGACTGTTTGTTTCACGCCACCCTCACGCCTCAAGTGATTCAACACAGGCCAGCGCCGCGCCCACGACCTGATCCATATTGTAATAACGGTATTGCGCCAGGCGCCCCACGAAGGAGACATTGGTCTCCTGCTTTGCCAGGGCATCATAGAGCTTGTAGCGCGCCTCGTTTTCAGGCCGGGGGATGGGGTAATAGGGATCACCCTCGGCCTGCGGATATTCGCGCACGATGGAGGTACCGACATGCTGCTGTCCGGTCAGGTGCCGGAACTCGGTGATGCGGGTGTAGTCATGGTCATTGGGATAGTTGACCGTGCCGACAGACTGGTAGCGCCCGCCCTCGGGCAGGTGCTCATGTTCAAAGCGCAGGCTGCGGTAAGGCAGCTTGCCGTGCGCATAGTCGAAGAAGGCGTCGATTGGGCCCGTGTAAATCGTGTGCGTGAAAACCTCGGTTTCGCGCACGGCGCTGAACTCGGTGCCAAGGCGCACTTCAATCAGCGGGTTGGCCAGCATGCGCTCAAACATTTTCGTGTAGCCCTGCGCAGGCATGAACTGGAAGGTGTCGGAAAAATAGCGGTCGTCGTTATTGGTGCGAGTCGGTATGCGCGCGGCTACGCCGGCCGCCAGCTGTGACAGGTCCAGCCCCCATTGCTTGCGCGTGTACCCCCGGAAAAACTTGTCGCAAAGATCACGGCCAACGCTGTTCAGCACCACATCTTCGCTGGTCTTGATCTCGGGCCGTTTCTCGGCAACCCCGTCGAGGTAGCTCTGCACCCCGGCTTCATCCAGATCCAGTTGATAGAGCTTGTTGATGGTCGTCTGGTTGATGGGAATGGGATAGAGACCCTCGCCCACCTTGGCCAGCACGCGGTGCTCATAAAAGCGCCAGTCGGTAAACTGGCTGAGGTATTCAAAAATACGCTTGCTGTTGGTGTGGAAAATATGCGGCCCGTAGGGATGTATCAGTACGCCATGGGCGTCATGCACATCAAAGGCATTACCGCCGATATGGGGGCGCTTGTCGATCAGCAGTATGCGTTTGCCTGCCGCTGCCAGCCGCTCGGCGCACACGCTGCCAGCGTAACCCGCGCCGACAATCAGGTAGTCATAAGCCATATCGTATCCTTGTGTTCAGGTCCGCGCCCAGAACAGGGGCACGCCTTTCAAATGTATGTAGACACCCATGGCCACCGTGACAAACAGCTCGACGACGACCATGGTTATTGCGACTCCCAGGGCGCCCATGAAGTGCGCCATGAAAAGCACCATGAAAATATTGAAGATGCCAGACACGATCAGAATCCGGTTGAAGACCTTTTGCATGCCCAGGGCCAGCATGACCTGGATGCCGAAGACATTGCTGACTCCGATCAGGAAAGGCAGGACGGCCAGCCAGCGGAGCACCTGGGTGCTCTCGGTGTAGGCACTGCCCAGCAGGAGCAATACCAGCCATTTGGCCGTGACCATCAGCCCCAGCGAGATGCACAGGGCCAGGCCGCCCTGCCAGACCAGCACCTTGCGCAAGAACGCCAGGCCGGCCTCGCGGGACTCGGCCATGAGGGCATTGGCGCGTGGATAAACGGCCTGGCTGAGTGGACTGAGCAGCCCCTGGGCCGCGGTGCGCAATTTGTCGGCCCCGGAGAAGAACCCGACTTCGCGCGGCGAGGTCATGGCCCCCAGCACCACGGTATTGCTGACAGTATAAACGTTCATGGCGACGGCAGCGACGAACATGGGATACCCGGCCCGCAGCTGGGTCACCGCCCCCTGCAGGCTGGGCCTGACCCAGTGGATGACCCCGACCTGCCGCGCCACGAACATGCTGGCGCCAGCGCCCACAAACACGGCAAAGGACTGGATGGCCGCTGCCATGGCCACATCCTGCGGGCGATGCACAAAGATGAAAATCAGCGGAATCGAGGTGAGCCGGCCAATCAACCCCGCCATGACGAAGCGGCCCATGCGCTCCAGCCCCTGCAACAACCAGTTCAGGGTGAGTGCCGAGCCCAGCACGGCAAGCCAGCTGAGCAACAGCACCGCCGCCATGGACCACAGGCGAGGAATGATGGCGATGGCCAGCAACAGAACGAGCAGCGACAGCCCTGCCAGCAGCAGCTTGGCGAGCATGGTTTCCCAGAACAGCTTCGAGATATAGGCGTGGTCGCTCTGGTGGCGGGCGACATCCTGGCTGGCGCTGAGACCAAAGCCCCAGTCGGTAATCATGACGCCGTAGACCATGATGGCCTGGGAAAACACCAGCAGGCCGAAATGATCGACGCCCAGCACACGGGTCATGTAGGGAAAGGTCGCCAGTGGCAATACGTAGGTAGCGACCTGCCACAGGAAGAGCGAGACGATATTCTTGCGCAACACGCTCATGGCAGGACACCGGCGCCTGTCACGGGCAAGGCGACGTGTCCCCTGCAGAAGCAAAACACAGCAGCACGCTGAACATCAACCCGCCAGATCAAGACGCCATCGCCAGATCAAGCATGTCTTCCGAACTGGGCACGGCCACGCCGAGGCCACGCAGCTTGCCGGTATCCAGCCGGGAGTTCTCCGGGCGGGTAACCGGTGTAGGAAACTCGCTGGAGGGTATCTCCAACACCTCGGCCAGAGACTCCACACCCTGCGCCGCCAGCTGAGTGCGGATGGCCAGCGTGAACTGGTACCAGGACCAGTAGCTGGAGGCGGCAACATTGATGATCTCGCGCCCTTCCTGCACCAGACCGTCTTTTTGCAACAGGGCCGCCGTCGCCTCGGCGATGTAGCGGCTCCAGGTAGAGGCGCCCCATTGGTCGCCCACCACCTTGATCTGGGGGCGCTCACGCAGGAGTCGCTTCATGGTCAGCAGGAAGTTCTTGCCGCGCATGCCGTAGACCCAGCTGGTGCGCAGGATCAGGTGCGGGCCGCCAACGGAATGGATCGCCTGCTCGCCGGCCAGCTTGCTGCGGCCATAGACGCTGAGGGGATTGGCTGGGTCGGTCTCGGTATAGGCGCCGTTCTTGCGTCCGTCAAAAACATAATCGGTTGAATAGTGCACGAGGGGGATGCCGAGTCGTTTGGCTTCTCCGGCAAGAATCCCCGGCGCGATGCCATTGATAGCCATGGCCAGCTCCGCTTCACTCTCGGCCTTGTCCACGGCCGTGTAAGCCGCCGGATTGACGATGAGGTCAGGCTTGATTGCGCGAACCAGCCTGACGATGCTGTCGGGCTCGGCCAGATTCAGCTCGGCAGAGCCCGGCGCCACGACCTCGCCCAACGCGCACAAGCTGCGCTGCAGTTCCCAGCCCACCTGGCCCGTCTTGCCGGTCAGGAGGATTTTCATGCGAATACCTCGGCATCGTGCAGGGTCTTGCCGACGGCGTCCTTGGCCGACACCAGCGGCTGCCAGTCAAAGGGCCATTCGATGCCAATCGCGGGGTCGTTCCAGGCAATGCAGCGCTCATGCTGCGGGTTGTAGTAGTCGGTGGTCTTGTAGAGGAAGTCCGCTGTTTCCGTCAGCACCACAAAGCCGTGGGCAAAACCTTCGGGCACCCACATCTGGCGATTATTCTGCGCGGACAGGTTCACACCCACCCATTTGCCAAAGGTTGGCGAGCTCTTGCGGATATCCACGGCGACATCAAAGACTTCGCCGGCGGTCACGCGGACCAGCTTGCCCTGCGCCTGCTGCACCTGGTAGTGCAGCCCGCGCAACACCTTTTGCTGCGAACGCGAATGGTTGTCCTGCACAAAGTCGCGCTTGAGTCCGGTCAGCTCCTCAAAACGCTTCGCATTGAAGCTTTCCATGAAAAAGCCGCGCTCGTCGCCGAACACCCTGGGCTCGAAAATCAGCACATCGGGAATGGCTGTCTGTATCACGTTCATGCTTGTTCGCCCGCCAGCTTGATAAGGTACTGGCCATAGCCGGTCTTGCTGAGGAATTTGCCCTGCTTCAGCAGCAGTTCACGATCAATCCAGCCGTTGTTGTAGCCAATTTCTTCCAGGCAGGCCACCTTCAGGCCCTGCCGGTGCTCGATGGTCTGCACGTATTGCGAGGCCTCCAGCAGACTGTCGTGGGTGCCGGTGTCGAGCCAGGCAAAGCCGCGCCCGAGCTTTTCCACGCGCAGGTCGCCGCGTTCCAGGTAGGCGTTGTTGACCGAGGTGATTTCCACCTCGCCCCGGTGCGAGGGCTTCACGGCCTTGGCAATCCCGATGACGTCGTTGTCGTAAAAGTACAGGCCGGTGACGGCATAACTGGACTTGGGTTTGGCCGGCTTTTCCTCGATGGAGAGGGCGTTGCCATCGGCATCAAAATCGACCACGCCGAAACGCTCCGGGTCACTCACCCAGTAGCCGAACACGGTGGCGCCGCTAACATGGGAGGCGGCGCGCGTGAGCTTTTCGGTAAAGTGCTGGCCATGGAAAATATTGTCACCCAGGATCAGGCAGACACTGTCCTTGCCGATGAACTCCTCGCCGATAATGAAGGCCTGGGCGAGGCCATCGGGCGAAGGCTGCACGGCATAGCTCAGGTGCACGCCGAACTGGCCGCCATCCCCGAGCAGATTGCGATAGTGGGGCAGGTCATGCGGGGTGGAAATGATGAGCACCTCGCGAATGCCGGCCAGCATCAGTACCGACAGCGGGTAATACACCATGGGCTTGTCATAAATAGGCAAGAGCTGCTTGGACAGGCCCAGCGTAATAGGATGCAGGCGCGTGCCAGAACCGCCCGCCAATATTATTCCCTTCATTCAGGTACGACCTCCAGTGGTTCGGGCGCGCTCACAACGACGCCACAGCGGATTGTTGGCTACGGGCGAGCCAGCGCAGCAGCAATACCATAGCAGGAAAAACCGGCAGCCACCCGCAGCAACACCCGCCCGACGGCGCAAGTTAACACTCTCCCCGAAAGCTGGCAATCCGGCCTGCGGGCCATGCCGCCCATTTCCGGCAGGGCACCTGCACTGACGAAAGTCGGGAGCGGCGGAAAGAGGGCCGGGCAGGCGCAGCAAGGCTCAGAGCCTCTTTGCTATCTTTATCGCCCTGCGCCCGGATCCAGCACGGAGGGTGATAAAGACAGTAAAAAGGCTCTTATTTCGGGAGGCTGAGGCTCGGGTTGGGATTGGCCACATGCTGCTGCACGTAAAAGACATTGCTGGGGCCCTGGGTAACCAGTTCACCCTTGTTGTCAATGACGGCAGCGCTGACGTTATGAGAGCCACGGTCAAGCTGGTCAACCTCAAGCTCGGTATTGTCAACGGGCTTGCCGTCAACCTCCAACTGCAGCACGGAGCCCGGTTGCAGTGCGGGGTCGACGCTCACCGCCAGGGCGATGGAGTCGTCCTGGTTGCGGTAAAAAATGGCGTTCGCCGCCGGGCTGGTAATGGTGATGGTGTAGCTGATCTTGCTGTCTTTCTTCTTGACGGGTTGGGGCTGCAAATCACCCTTGAGGGCGGGCATGGTCATGACGGGGTGCAAGGGTACTTCCACGGCGCCCGGCACCGGCTGGTCGGTCAGCACCAGATTGCCGTTTTTGTCGATGTACTTGTAGACGGTCGCCATGGCCGGCAGAGTCACCAGCAAAAGAACAACGAGCGGCAGCGCGAGTCGCGTCAATTGCCTTGCCATATTACCCTCCAGAACCTGAGATGGTGGGAGCTTACACCCTGCGACCGGCTTTGACGATTGTAGTCATGTTAAGCCGAAGCACGCGAGACGGCCTGATTCCTGCCGACAGCGGTCCGGTGCAGAACGCGGTGGCCGATGTACCTGCCGACAGATGACAGCAGCTCCTGACATCCTGCATGAAGTGGCCGCCTTCCGCCCCAGGGAGCGCACTCTCTGCTGCCGGTGGCAGCCGGGAATGTGTTATAAGCGCTGCCATGAAATGGCTCGACGGCAAGACCCTCAGCAAGCAACCGATCGCCCTGCAATGGGGTGTTCTGCTCTGCCTGACCGTTATCCTCGTGATTTTTTTTGAGCTCGCCCGCCTACCGGCTGCCTTGCTGCTGGGGGCGATGGGCGCGGCCATCATCGTTGCCGTCTACGAGGGTGGGCATATCCGCATTGCTCCCGCCCCTTTCATGGCTGCGCAGGGGCTGATCGGTTGCCTGGTTGCGCGTAGCCTGGACAGCAGTATTTTCGTCACCATCGTTCACCAGTGGCCGGTTTTTCTGCTCGGGGTTTGTGCCGTTCTGGTCTTCAGTACGGTGCTGGGCGCCTTGCTGGCGCGCTGGCGGGTGCTGCCGGGAACCACCGCAATCTGGGGAGCCACACCGGGCGCGGCCACGGTGATGGTGCTGATGTCAGAGGAGTTCGGCGCCGATTCGCGGCTGGTCGCCTTCATGCAGTTCCTGCGGGTCATTTTTGTGGCCCTGGTCGCTTCGCTGGTGGCACGCTGGGTGGCGCCGGACGGCGGGGCCCGCGCGGCCGTGCTTTGGTTCCCGCCACTGGGCAGCGCCGCTCTGGAGACATTGGCTATCGCCCTGGGTGGAGCCTGGCTGGGAGCGAAACTGAAAGTACCGGCGGGCGCACTGCTGTTGCCCTTGATCCTCGGCGCCGTGCTGGCCAGCTACCACCTCGTCGATATCACCTTGCCGCCGTGGATCATGGCGATCTGTTATGCGCTGGTAGGCTGGGTGGTCGGGCTGCGCTTTACGCGCGAGGTGGTGCGGTATGCGGCCAAGGCCTTTCCCCGCATCGCCGCTTCAACGCTGGTGCTGATTGCCTTGTGTGGCGGTCTTGCCTATGGACTGCACCTGCTGATGGGGGTCGATATCCTCAGTGCCTACCTGGCCACCAGCCCCGATGGGGCCGACTCAGTCGCCATCATTGCCGCTTCAACCAGGGTGGACATGCCCTTCATCATGGCCATGCAGACGGCGCGCTTCCTGTTCGTAGTGGCGGCCGGTCCCGCGCTGGCAAGGCTGGTGGCACGCTGGGCAGAGCAACGCTGGAAACTGGGAAGGGACCCGGAGTAACGGGCCATACCTTCCCAGACCAGCAGCCCATCCTTTGCAGCACCCTCGTGGTCATCGGCCCCGGTCCGTCAGGTAAACAGTTCCCCATTGAGTACAATTCGTATCGTTCGCACCGTGAGGACAGCCAACGCCAGACTCAGTGCGCCCAGGAGTACCGTGGCAAGAATCCACAGGGGAGCACTGCCGCGGAACTCCGCGTATTTCAGGGCGGCGTTTGCCAATGCCGCCATCGGGAAACTGATTGCCCACCATGCCGGAGAAAACGGAACACTCCAGCGGAATATTTTCGGTGCCATCACGGCGAACATGAACAGCCCGAAATAAAAGAGCAAGCCGGCAAAGCGATCGATGCCACCAACAATATTGCTGTAGGCGAGGAAGCCCACGGCAAAGGGAGCCACCAGAATCATCAGGGATGGCCTCATTGCTGGTGCAAGCGCATCAAGATGGACGAGCCGGTTGATGATCAGCACCAACAATAACAGCGCCAGCCCGGTGCCGACTGCACCCGCAAAAAAATTGACCTCCGCTGCCCAGGCCATGGGCAACTGCCCACCAGTGACGGCAATATCGAGCGTAGCCACGCAGGAAATCAGCCACGACGGCCCGATGTGAGAAGGGTCTATCCTGCCCCTGAGCAGGCGGGAAACGGCAAAGAAGCACAGCGTGAAGGTGGCTAGCACACCAATACTCCAGATGATGCTCGCCGCAGGCAGGCTATAGGGCCGGATGACTGACGACACCAGGAGAATCGAGATCGCCATGGTGCCGAAGAAATTGCCCGCCACGGGATGGTGAAACTCCGCCTGCACGGCCCCTGGATACTTCACTAGCTTCAGGAGATACCCCAGCGAGATGAGCACGAACACACACAGGGCAAACGCTCCAATGGTTTCGCCTATGAAGGCGGGAACGCCCAGGCTTCTGTGGGCCAGCCGCCATGCAAGCCCCAGCCCCGAGAGCCCCATGACCGAGCCAAACAGATTGACCGGCAAATTGCGTATGGACGCCTCGCCTTGCGTAGGCAGAGCGATGGCGGACGGATTGATAGGCTGGTTTTGCATGGCTGGCTCCCCTTATTGGCAACTCATGTCTTGATCGCCCACGGTTGACGATTGATGGCTGTTTTTGCCTGTTAACTCATTTTCTGCCAAAATGAGTCCGTAATGCTTACCCGTAGCCGGCGTTTTCTGCCAATCACCGGGCCTTGTCAGCCATGCACATCGCCATCCTCGCTTTTCCCCGGTTCCAGTTGCTCGATGTCGCAGGGCCTGCCGATGTTTTTGCTGAAGCAGCGCGCCAGCTTGGCGATCCCCAGGCCTACCAGGTGCAGGTGATCAGCGCCAGGGAAGGCTTGCTCACAAGCAGCAGCGGCTTGCGCCTGGCCATCGACGCCACGGTGGCAACGCATCAGGGAGCCATTGATACCCTGCTCGTCGCTGGCAGTCCTGATATCGACGACATGGCGAGCGATGCGCAGCTACAGAACTGGCTGCGTCGTCAGACCCTTACCGTAAGGCGCTATGGCTCGGTATGCACCGGTGCGTTCGTGCTCGCCGCCACCGGCCTGCTTGAGGGCAAGCGGGTGGTCACACACTGGAACTCTACGGCTCGGCTGGCGGCGGACTACCCCGGTACATGCGTAGAGGCAGACGCCATCTATCTGAAGGACGGTAAACTTTTTACCTCTGCCGGCGTGACTGCCGGCATGGACCTCGCGCTCGCGATGATCGAGGAAGATCACGGCCGCGAGCTGGCGCTGCGGGTTGCGCGCGGCTTGGTGATGTTTCTCAAGCGCCCCGGCGGCCAGAGCCAGTTCAGTGCGCACCTGGCGGCGCAGACCGCCGAGAGATCAGGCATTCGCGAGTTGCTGGACTATATCCTTGCCAACCCGAAGGACGATCTGTCCGTGCCGGCTCTGGCTTCGCGCGCGGGCATGAGCGAACGCAGCTTCGCTCGGGTCTTCCGCAGCGAGACCGGGACAACACCGGCGGAGTTTGTAGAGAAGGTGAGGATAGACGCGGCGCGGCGCCTGGCTGAAGAGTCGGACCTGCCTGCCAAGCGCCTGGCCGATGCTGTGGGCTACGCAAACGTGGACGGATTCCGGCGAGCATTTGGCCGTCGCCTGGGAGTGAGCCTGGTGGAATACCGGAAGCGCTTCGCACACTGACCATACCGCAGGCCTTGGGGCCTTGCGCACAGTCATTAAAAAACCCCTGTAAAGCCAGGCTTTACAGGGGTTTATGCGCCTCAGTTAGCCTGTGTGAAACAGGCTAACTTTCAGCAACTGTAGTACATCTCGAACTCGATCGGGTGGGTTGTGGTGTTCAGACGACGCACTTCTTCGCGCTTCAGTTCAACGTAGGAATCCAGGAATTCCTTGGTGAACACGCCGCCCTTGAGCAGGTAGTCATGGTCGGCTTCCAGGCAATCCAGAGCCTGTTCGAGGCTTTCGGCCACGGTCGGGATCAGCTTGTCTTCTTCCGGCGGCAGGTCGTACAGGTTCTTGTCCTGTGCGGGGCCCGGGTGGATCTTGTTCTGGATGCCATCCAGACCCGCCATCATCAGCGCAGCAAAGGCCAGGTAGGGGTTGGCAACCGGATCCGGGAAGCGGGTTTCAATACGACGGCCCTTGGGGCTGGCGACGTAAGGGATGCGGATGGACGCCGAGCGGTTACGCGCGGAGTAGGCCATCTTGATCGGGGCTTCGTAATGCGGCACCAGACGCTTGTAGGAGTTGGTGGCCGGGTTGGTGATGGCGTTCAGCGAACGGGCATGCTTGATGATGCCGCCGATGTAGTAAATGGCCAGTTCGGAGAGTCCACCGTATTCGTCGCCGGCAAACAGGTTCTTGCCGTCTTTGGCCAGGGACTGGTGCACGTGCATGCCGGAACCGTTGTCGCCAACGATGGGCTTGGGCATGAAGGTGGCGGTCTTGCCGAAGGCGTGGGCGGTGTTCAGCACGGCGTACTTGAGGACCTGTACTTCGTCAGCCTTGCGCACCAGGGTGTTGAAGGTAACGCCGATTTCGGACTGGCAGGAAGCCACTTCGTGGTGCTGCACTTCAACGCGGCCGGGGCCCATCATGGCTTCGATGGCGTTGCACATGGCGACGCGCAGATCCTGGCCGGAATCGACCGGGGGCACGGGGAAGTAGCCGCCCTTGACGCGCGGACGGTGACCGCTGTTGCCGCCTTCGTAGTCCTTGTTGGTGGACCAGGCGGCTTCTTCGGCAATGATGGTGTGGCGGGCGCCAGACATGTCGATGTCGAACTTGACTTCATCGAACACGAAAAATTCGGGTTCCGGGCCAAAATAGGCGGTGTCGGCGATGCCGGTTGCCTTCAGGTAGGCTTCGGCGCGCTTGGCGATGGAGCGCGGGTCGCGCTCGTAGCCCTGCATGGAGGAAGGCTCGATGATGTCGCAGGTTACGACCACGGTCGGCTCGTCGAAGAACGGGTCGATGAAGGCGGTGACGTCGTCCGGCATCAGGATCATGTCGGAGGCTTCGATACCCTTCCAGCCGGAGATGGAGGAGCCGTCAAACATTTTGCCCACGGTGAAGGTTTCTTCAGACACGGTGTAGGCCGGGAAGCTCACGTGCTGTTCCTTGCCGCGAGTGTCCGTGAACCGAAGATCAACCCACTTGGCGTCATGGTCTTTAATCAGCTGCAATGTCTTATTCGACATAATTTTATTTCCTCCAGGGAAGACTCGGTGTTGTTGAAAACCAGTTAAAGAGCCTCTGGGCAGGGATACAGGAACCGTTACCCTGCCCAGAGGCCCCTCAAAGGCCGGTGCTGTGCCGCGAATGGGAGCAAAAGGCATACCATCTTGGGGCAAGGCCCGTCGCAACAGGCTTTGCCCGCCTTTTTTGATGCCGCCCGCCCCCAGTCAGGCATCAAAAAGGATCACTGGCGCATTCTACGCACCATAAAAGCTCAAGTCTCGCCGATTTCCAGTCGAATCAGGAATTCACCGTCAATTTTTTCTGCCGACACCAAGCGATGCCCGTGCACACGCGCCCAGGCAGGGATGTCATGCATGACGCCGGGGTCGCTGGCGAGGACGTCGAGAATATCGCCCGGCAGGAGATTTTTCACGGTATTTTGTGTGCGGATCACCGGCAAGGGGCACAAAAGACGGCGCGCATCAAGATGGTGCACAGTCATAGGTACCAGGCCTCGGGCACGGCTTCGGCGCGCAGGGGGGCCACACTCATTTCGCGGGCCACGCCATCCTTGCCGATGATTTCGACGGTGATGCTGGCCTCGTCGCGGCCCTGGCTGAAGCGCCCGGCGATCTGCGCGGCATGGATGAGGTCGGCCTCGGTCGGGCTGCCGTCCACCAGGGTCAGCGGGCCGTTATGGCTGAGAATGCGGATGTGATGAAACTCGCGCCGGTAGCCTTCGAGGAAGTTGCCCTCGCCCTCTTCGCGGCTGACGATGAGTTTGTAGTGCGGCGCCGGGCGGATATGGCGGCCCACCTTGAGCAGCATGATGTCATCCAGCTCGTAGTTGCGCTCGCCACGCGAAGTCCACAGGTCGCCCAGCTTGCGCGAATAGGACTCGTCGGTGAGGAAGCAGCAGCCACCGGCCGGCTGCGCCCAGTCATGAAAGCCGAACTTCTGCGCCAGCTCGACCTGGGGCTTGCGGCTGCGGCCGTGGAAGCCGTGCAACTGCTCGCGGTTCACCCAACCCTCGCGCTCAGGCAGGGTGGGCGCCAGGTTTTTGGCGCTGAGCGGGCGCAGCAGGCGGTCGTCGGCGCCTGATTCGCGGGCGATGATGGGCATGGTGGCGGCGCGCTGCGACTTGGGCCGCTGGCCGATCACCTCGCCGGTGATGATGAAGTCAAAACCCTTGTCGGCGGCAAAGTCGCGGGCCCGGTTCACATAGTCCATGGTCTTGTTGACCATGAAGATCTTGCAGTCCAGGCAGGGGTTGAGGTTGGCCCCGTAGCCATGCTTGGGGTTGAGCAGCACGTCCTTGTACTCTTCAGACACATCAACGATATGCAGCTTGATGCCGAGCTGCTCGGCGACCCAGAGGGCGTTGTTGCGCTTCTCTTTCTTCTGGTCCTGCTTACGGATGGCGTGGGTATGGCCTTCAACGCAGAAGCCGGTGTAGAAGTTGATGCCTTCGACGTGGATGCCCTGCTCCTGCACCGTGCGCACGGCCAGCATGGAGTCAAGACCGCCGGACACAAGGGCGATGGCTTTGCGGGTGATGGGGGCAGTAGTGGGCCCGGTCGTGGGCGTAGTGGCCCCGGTGGTGGGCATGGCGGCAGCTCGATCATGGAAACAGGGGGCGGGCATTATACCTGAACACCCCTCCCCCGTCAGGTAGCCTGTCAGGAAGGGCTGGCCTGGTTTGCACTTGACCCTGTCCGCCAGCCCCCGGGCTTCCACAGCGTCGCCGGGCTGGGTAGGATGCAGGCATAACAAGGAGAACTACCCGTGCACCGAACTCTACTGGCCCTTGGCCTCGGCATGATCAGCCTGTTTGCCCCCTATGCGCTGGCTGACAACACCGCCCCTGACGGTGCTGCTGCCATGGCCAACAGCGCCGTGCCAAGCAGTGCGATAGCAGTCGGCGGCGGCCCGGTAGCTCTGGCCAACTCCGGCGCCACCGTGACCGGCGGCCTGCCCTCCCCCGACATTGGCAACGCCAGCCTTCTGCCGCTGGCCTCCGCCGCCGGCAGCGCCAACGGCACGGTGCTCGTGCTGGCCATGGACCGTATCCTGCCCGGCGCTACCGAAAGCGCGCTCAAGGGCCTGCTGCCGCAGGAGGCGCGGGCCGTGCTCAACCTCTACCTCCTGGGCTCAATTCGCCAGTGGTATTTCCGCCAGGACCGCCCCGGCGCCGTGTTCATCGTGGAAGCCAGCAGCCAGGACAACGCCCGCCAACTGCTGAACGACCTGCCCATGGTCAAGGCCGGGCTGGTGGCGTTTGACCTGATTCCCATTGGCCCTTACATTCCGCTGGCCACACTTTTGCAACACGAACCAGCGCATAAGTCGCGCAAGCACTGACATTTGTCCCGCGCCGCCTCATACTGCTGGCGCCCTTCTTTACGACAAGGTTGCTAGGACCATGGACTGTATCTTCTGCAAGATTGCCCGGAAGGAAATACCCGGCAGGATCGCCTTTGAAAACGAGCGTGTGATTGCCTTCCACGACATGTTTCCGGCGGCGCCGACACACATCCTCATCATTCCCAAGACCCACTACAGCACCCTCAACGACGTGCCCGCCAGCGAGAGCGCCCTGCTGGGCGAACTGGTCAGCACCGCCAGCCTGCTGGCGGCCGAGCTGGGCATTGCCGAAGACGGCTACCGCGTGGTGATGAACTGCAACCCCAATGGCGGCCAGAGCGTTTACCATATCCACCTGCACCTGCTGGGCGGGCGCAAGCTGGGCTGGCCACCGGGTTGATATACTTTTGCTTTGAGAGACTGCCATGCGCCACTACTCGTTCTTTGACCGTCTGATCACCGAAGCCGACAAAGCCCTGCGCACCCTCGCGCCCGAGGCCATGCAGGCGCGCCGGCCGACGCCGGCGGCGCCGCACTTCGAAGCTGAGCTGAACGCCGTGGAGCGGCAGCATGTGGCCGGTTTGATGCGGGTCAACCACACTGGCGAGGTCTGCGCCCAGGCCCTGTATCAGGGGCAGGCGCTGACGGCGCGGCTGCCGCAGGTGCGGCAGGAAATGCTGGCGGCTGCGCAGGAAGAAGAAGACCACCTGGCCTGGTGCGAAGAGCGCGTGCGGGAGATGGGCTCGCACACCAGCCTGTTCAATCCGCTGTGGTATGCGATGTCATTCAGCCTGGGCGCGGCAGCCGGGCTGGCGGGCGACAAATGGAGCCTGGGCTTTGTGGCCGAGACCGAAAAGCAGGTCTGCGCCCACCTTGCCGGCCACCTTGAACGCCTGCCGCTGCAGGACGAAAAAACCCGTGCCGTGGTGGAGCAAATGCATCACGACGAGGCCGAGCATATGCGCATGGCCATGAAAGCCGGCGCGGCGGAATTGCCGCAGCCGGTCAGGCAGGCCATGAGTGCAATGGCAAAGGTGATGACGACGACAGCGTATAAGGTTTAGTGATCCTTCTCCCCTCGGGAGAAGGTGCCTGATGGGCGGATTGCCCCCAGGGATGGAGGGTAGTCCGAGCACGCTGCCGGACGAGGGAGCGAGTACCCAAATAAGCAAGGGGAGCAATTTGTAGCGCGGTCCCTCACCCCTGCCCCTCTCCCGGAGGGAGAGGGGCCAGTTCACCTTTCCTGGCTTGATGAATAACCATGCAGCGGTGCAAAGCCCTCCCCTACCCTCAAGCCTCCGCCACAATCTCGAAATCGTGCGTAATTTCCACACCGGCCTGCCCCAGCATGATGGAGGCAGAGCAATACTTCTCTGCCGACAGGTCAACCGCGCGCTTCACCTGCACTTCCTTCAGGTCACGCCCTTTCACCACGAAATGCACATGGATTTTGGTGAACACAGCGGGCACGGCGTCGGCGCGCTCGGCACTGAGCTGAGCTTCAACATCCGTAATATCCTGCCGTGACTTCTTGAGAATGGTCACCACGTCAAACGCAGTGCAACCGCCCAGGCCCATCAGCAGCAACTCCATGGGGCGCGGCCCCATATTGCGCCCGCCGTAATCCGGTGCTCCGTCGACCACTACGGCGTGGCCGCTGCCGGACTCGGTAACAAACATGACGTCCTGAACCCACTTGACCCGCGCTTGCATAACTCGCTCCAATACTGACAAAAAGGTAATTTTCAGGCGATAAACGGCGAAAAGTGGCGCTATGTCACACTCCCCCCGCTTAGTGCCACACAGAAACTGTGCTATGGTTCATCGGGAACCCTTTGAGCAAGCATACTCAAACGAGACATTTGCTCGGGATTCATCAGTTTACAACAAGAATGGCATACAGGACCCGCGTCATGGCAAGACTGCCGCCCAATGCTTATCTGCCCAATCTGGATAATTTCCTGGATCAGTGCCACCGTCGCAAATACCCGGCACGGAGCACGATGATCTACGCCGGTGACGCCTCCGACACCCTCTATTTCATCATCGCCGGTTCGGTTTCCGTGGTCATTGAAGATGACGAAGGCCGGGAAATGGTCGTGGCCTATCTCAATGCCGGGGACTTCTTCGGCGAAATGGGCCTGTTTGAAGACAGGCCGGTGCGCTCCGCCTGGATCAAGGCCAAGACCGTCTGTGAAGTGGCCGAAATCAGCTACCTGAAGTTCAAGGAACTGGCCAAGCAGGACGCCGGCCTGATCTTTGCGCTGTCTGCCCAGTTGGCCGGCCGTCTGCGCGCCACCACGCGCAAGGTGGGCGACTTGGCCTTCCTCGATGTCACCGGCCGTGTGGCCCGCACGCTGCTGGAGCTGTGCAAGCAGCCCGACGCCATGACTCACCCCGACGGCATGCAGATCAAGATCACCCGCCAGGAAATCGGCCGCATCGTCGGCTGCTCCCGCGAAATGGTCGGGCGCGTGCTCAAGGCCCTGGAAGAACAGGGGCTGATCGCGGTCAAGGGCAAGACCATGGTGATTTACGGTACGCGCTAATGCCAATGCAGTTCTGCAAACATTGGTTTGGTTATTGATCCCGCTCAAACGAATATTGATCCCCAAAACAGGGTATAAAAAGAACCCCGTCACCCCGCGAACGCGGGGGCCCAGTGCCTTTGCCCCGGGACGACATGCTCACACTCTTGCCACAAAGCTGTTACAACGCCTCTGGAGCCAAAAAAGTGGGCCTATTGCAAACCTGAAGGCACTGGGCGCCTGCGTTCGCGGGGGTGACGAGTTTCTTTTAAAATGCTGTGCAGAGCTCGGGGAGGCCGGGAAAACTCCTGCCCTGCCGCTGAACGCCGAAGAAGCGCCAGCTGCACTATCCTACGGCGACTCGTTCGCCGCCTTCTGCAAGTCACGCGCATCATGGAAAAACTCGGCTGGGGTGCTCGCTGGCAGCCAGCTGTTGGGCAAGGCCTGCACCGCCATGTCCAGGTCCGGGTTGGGATCAAAGTCCTTGCTCGCGGCATACTCCGCCACACCCCCTATCACAGCGACCGCCGCACAAAACCCCAGCACTCGCAGCAGCGCCTGCCGCCGGTGCAGCCGTGTGGCCAGCCGCAACTCCGTCACCAGGCCCAGCAGCAGCGGCAGCAGGATCAGCAGCTGCAATAGCTGCCCGGCGCCAGGCACTACGTTCAGGGCCGGCACCAGCGGGGTCAGCAGCACATCCAGCAGCTCCACCAGCAACATGCTGACGGCGGCCACCAGCAGGTGGGCGCGAAAGGAGGTGCGCTGCACGAACAGGCGCCCCAGCAGCGCCCAGACACCAGCCCAGAGCACCAGCATGACCAGTACGCTCAGGCCCTCGCCCACGGCCTTGGCCGGCTGCGGATTGTTGAACTGGTGCCCGTAGGCCAGCACCCCGGCGCTGCCGGCAAGCATGGTTGCAGCAGCCAGGGCGGCCAGCCAGCCAGGCTGCCAGCTGAGCAGGGCGGCATCGCCGGGGCGCAGGCGCAGGGCCGGGGCCACCGGAAAGGCCGGGGTGCGCAGGCGCAGGCGGGTGGCCCCCAGCACCAGGGTCTGGTCCGCTTGCAGATGGTGTTGCCGCAGCGGCTTGCCGGCAAGCAGGCTGCCGTTTTCGCTGCCGAGGTCGCGGTACTCCAGGCTGCCGTCGTCACACAGCACGATCACGCCGTGGCTGGGCGCCACATATTCGTCGTCGAGCATGAGCGCATTGCCATAGCCACGACCGATACGCAGGGGGAAGCTGGTGAAACGGTGGCGCTCGCGCACCGCGCCGGACTTGTCCAGCAGCTCGGCGATGATCACGGTTTCCATGTTATCTGCTCGATGAACTTCTGCGACAGACGCAGGATGTTGTCATAGCTGGCGCCCCGCACCTTGAGTTGCGACACGAGGCCGCTGCCCGGCCCGGCGATGCTGAGGCTTTCCAGCGCGGCGTCATAAAGCCCCGGCAGCTTGCGCAGGGCGCGCACGCAGAGGGTGGTGTTGAGCGTGACCGTGCCATGGCGGATAAAACCATCCTGACACTGGAAATTACCGGCGTCTTCACGGCTGCCGCCAAAACCGTCCCAGCCCTGCCGCGATTGCTGGGCCATCAGCCAGGCAAAACGCTGGCGGCCCAAGGCCTCGGCGCTGACGTAGTTGTGCTCGATGGTGACCGTGCCACTGCGCAGGCTCTCGGACACATAGGTCTCATTGGTGCCGGGATAGCACACATAGCTGGTGGTGCCGTAGAGGTTGGTGGGCACGTGCTCGGCGTCGGCCCAGCACTTCATCCAGGGCGCGATCTGGCCGGGCGCGGCGTAGGCGCCGAGGTGTACGCTGGGCCAGGCGCTGGCCAGCAGCTTGCCGATATAGTCGTCTTGATGGCGGGTCAGCTGCTGCGTCAGCAGGGCCGAGCTCTGGCTGGCCTTGAGCGGCAGCTTGCCGGCATTGGCCAGCAGATTGGCCACCTGCGCCGCCGGCACCAGATGGCCGACCGAGTTGCCCATGGTCGATACGTTCACGCCCACCAGCTGGCCGGCGTCGTCGAGGACCGGGCCACCGCTGACGCCGGGATTGACCGGGCCGGTAAAGTGGATACGCGGCGTCAGCGCGTCCGGCACCAGCCCGTTATAGGTGCCCTCGCTGATGGTAAAACCCTGATCCATCGGCAGGCCTATCGAATACAGGCGGGCGCCCTGCTCCGTTGGCGCTGGCGCCAGCGCCACGTAGCTGCCGGGCGCCACCGGTACGTGCAGCAGGGCCAGGTCATTGATGGCGTCGAACGCCAGCAGCACCGCCGTCTGCTTTTGCCCGGCGGGGTCCACCGTTTCGATGACGAACTGCCCCGGCTTGTCCACCAGATCAGAGACGACATGGAAGTTGGTGATGAGGTCGCCCTTGCCGTCCACGGCAAAGCCTGAACCATAGGCCGAGCGTGTGCCCGAGCCGGCTTCAAGGATACGGACCTGGAAGATCTTGTCGCGCGCCGCACGATAGACCGAGGCTGTGTCTGCCCGGGCCAGCGCGGGCAGCAGGCTACAGAGGAAGGCTAGAAGGGTTAGGTAACGCAAATTGCTCTCACTGCTTGAGGGATGGATTTGCAGGGGTCTGTGGGATCAGCATAAAGAGGTGGGCGCGGCGGGGCAAGCCCGGTACGTTGGTCTTGGGTCACAGACTGGTCATGTAAAGAGGCTGTAACCAGTTCCGCTCACCACATATACTTCCAAGCCTGCCGCACATATTCCGGAGTCGCGATGAAGTACTTCACGAGAAAATGGTGGAGAGATACCAGCGATGGCGATGATCAGGCCAGCACAATGTATGCTGCCTATTTTGCTTCAATCAAAGCCCGTCTTCCCGGCCAGCTTGTGATACTAGAAGCTGAATATACATTGCACGATGCGAGGGTCCAGTCCGCCCAGAGCGATCAGGACAGACACAGAATGAGTATCATACTGAATGGCTGGAATCAGAGCCTCAGCTATCCCATGCGCTATACGTTACAGTTCTCGGGTGTTTCAGAACCGGAGCAACAAAGCTCATGGCTTCTCAAGCACCTGTCGGACCTGGGAGATTTGGGCTACTGGGAGCTGGAGCTATTGCCAGACAATGCGATCGAAATGCGCATGATTTTTGCCTCGGCACTGGAATTCAAAATCATTTTCAGCGATTTTGAATTCCAACACGAGCTCCTGCCAAGACGAACGCGTCCTGCCTGAGAGCGACTACAGGTACGATACTTTGCTCCTCAGAAAAACAACTCCGCCAGCTTCTCGCCCGGCTCCGGTGCGCGCATAAAGGTCTCGCCCACAAGGAAGGCGTGTACATCGTGCTCACGCATCAGATCAACGTCAGGCTTGGCCACGATACCGGATTCGGTGACCACTATATGGCCACGCGGGATTTCCTTCAGCAGGCCGAGAGTGACATCGAGACTGACGTCAAAACTGTGCAGGTCGCGGTTATTGATGCCGACAAGTTTGTTGCCCAGGCGCAGCGCACGGTCCAGTTCGGCAGCGTTGTGCACTTCCACCAGCACATCCAGGCCACACTCGCGGGCGCAGGCGTTCAGTTCGGCCATTTGATCGTTACCGAGCGCGGCCACAATCAGCAGCACGCAGTCAGCGGCGATGGCGCGGGCTTCAATGACCTGATAGGGGTCGATAAGAAAATCCTTGCGGATCACCGGCAGCGCGCAGGCGGCGCGGGCTTCCTGCAGGTAGCCGTCGGCACCCTGGAAAAAATCGACGTCGGTCAGCACCGACAGGCAGGCGGCGCCGCCTTTTTCGTAGGAGCGGGCAATATCGGCGGGGATGAAGTTTTCACGGATCACACCCTTGGACGGCGAGGCCTTTTTGATTTCGGCGATGACGGCGGGTTTGCCGGCGGCCAGTTTTTTCTCGATGGCGGAGACAAAGCCCCGTGTCGGGTCGGCGTGGCGGGCCTGGTCTTCCAGGGTGAGCTGGGAAATCTTCTTGCGGTGCGCGCGTACTTCCTCGACTTTGCGGTCGAGGATTTTTTTGAGGATGGTGGGGGTGGACATAGGCTTGATGCTGCTAAATCGTTAGTTAAAATTAAACTGGTTTTGGTGCTGAAGATGTTTTGCCCCCTCTCCCGGAGGGAGAGGGAATCAATCATCCTCACTCCGCACTTCAACCTGCGGCACACCATCCCCACCCACCACCACCGAAACAATAATCGGCCGGCAACACACCTGACAGTCTTCCGTATATTCCTGCTCATCCACCGAGCAATCCACGAGAAGGGTAATGGATTCCCAGCAATAGGGGCATTGAATACCAACCTGCTCTACCGTATTCATGACGCACCTCGATGTGTTGGAGCCGGTTTACTATCTTTTAACGCAGAGTGATAAAGACAATAAAAAGGCTCTCAAGCCAGCGCGCTGGTAAACCCCCGCAGCATTTCGAGTCTCTCCAGCGCGAGGCCGCTATACAGCGCGTCTTCGGCCATGGCCACGCCCTGCTTGAAGGTAAGCGCCTTACCGGACACATAAATCGCGGCGCCGGCATTGAGGATGATCATGTCGGCGGCTTTTTGCGCGTGCGGGCCCTTGCGTTTGCCAAGGGCGTCGAGAATCAGTTCCAGCGAGGCCTGTGCGCTGTCAACGCTCAGGCCGACAAGGCTCTTGCTTTCGATACCGACGTCTTCGGGAATAATGTCATACTCCTTCACCACGCCGTCTTTCAGTTCGGCGATATGGGTGCTACCGGCCAGGCTGATCTCGTCCAGCCCGTCGCGCGAGTGCACCACCATGGCGTGTTCGGAGCCAAGCCGGCCCAGCACTTCGGCCAGCGGACGGCAGAGCTTTTCGTTGAACACGCCCACCACCTGCCGGCGCACAAAAGCCGGGTTGGTGAGCGGCCCGAGAATATTGAACAGGGTGCGCAGGCCGACCTCGCGGCGGGCGGTAATCGCGTGCTTCATGGCGCCATGATGATTGACGGCAAACATGAAACCAACGCCGATGCCGTCCACGCACTGGCCCACCTGCTCCGGTGTCAGCTTGAGATTGACACCAGCGGCCTCCAGCAAGTCAGCGCTGCCGGACTTGCTGGAAACGGCGCGATTGCCGTGCTTGGCTACCTTGGCGCCAGCGGCAGCGACCACCAGTGCAGCAGCGGTGGACACATTGAAAATATTGGCGCCATCACCACCCGTGCCGACAATATCGACGGCATTCGTGTAGTCGGCCAGTGTCACCCGTCCGGCCAGATCACGCATGACGAGGGCAGCGCCAGTAATTTCATCTATCGATTCGCTTTTCATGCGCAGGGCGATGAGGAAAGCAGCAATCTGCGCGTCGGTACACTGCCCTGTCATGATGGCACGCATCACGTCCTGCATTTCTTCCTGATTCAGGTCGATATGCTCGACCACGCGGCTGAGGGCGGTCTTGATATCCATATCATTTTCCATCCAGAAAATTCTTCAGCAACTCGTGGCCCTGCTCGGTCAGAATCGATTCAGGATGAAACTGCACGCCCTCCACCTTGAGCGTGCGGTGGCGCACGCCCATGATTTCGTCCATGGAGCCGTCGGGCTTTTGGGTCCAGGCGGTGACTTCCAGACAGGCGGGCAAGCTGTCGCGCGCAATGATCAGCGAGTGGTAGCGCGTGGCCGTCAGCGGATTGCGCAGGCCGGTAAATACACCCGTGTTTTTGTGATAAATCGGCGAGGTCTTGCCGTGCATCACCTGCCGGGCCCGCACCACGTCGCCACCGAATACCTGGCCGATGGCCTGATGGCCCAGGCAAACGCCCAGCAGCGGAACCTTGCCGGCAAAGTGTTCGATCACGGCCATGGAAATGCCCGCCTCTTTGGGCGTGCAGGGACCGGGCGAAATCACGATTTTTTGCGGGGCGAGTTTTTCAATATCGGCAATGCTGATTTCGTCATTGCGATACACGCGCACATCCTGACCCAGCTCACCAAGGTATTGCACGATGTTGTAGGTAAAGGAGTCGTAATTATCAATCATGAGCAACATGGTTTTATTCCTTCACAAGATTGGTGGAAGCCAGTTCGGCGGCGCGGAACAGCGCCCTTGCCTTGTTCATGGTTTCCATCCACTCCAGTTCCGGCATGGAGTCAGCGACCACACCGCAGCCAGCCTGCACATGCATCTGGCCGTCCTTGAGCACGGCGGTGCGGATGGCGATGGCGGTGTCCATACTGCCATTCCACGCCAGATAACCGACGGCACCGCCATAAATGCCGCGCTTGACCGGTTCCAGTTCCTCGATGATTTCCATGGCGCGCACCTTGGGCGCACCGGAGAGCGTGCCGGCGGGCAGCGTGGCGCGCAGTACGTCCATGGCCGTCACCTTGTCTTTCAGGGTGGCTTCGACATTGGAGACGATATGCATAACATGCGAATAACGCTCGATCTGCATTTTGTCGGTCACGCGCACCTGCCCGACCTTGGCGACACGGCCCACGTCATTACGCCCCAGGTCAATCAGCATGAGGTGTTCGGCAATTTCCTTGGGATCGGCCAGCAATTCCTTTTCCAGCGCGAGGTCACGCTCGGGGGTGGCGCCGCGCTTGCGGGTGCCGGCGAGCGGGCGCACGGTGACGCTGCCGTCTTCCACGCGAGCCAGTATTTCCGGGCTGGAACCGACAATATGGAAATCGCCACAGTTCACGAAATACATATACGGTGAAGGATTGAGATGGCGCAGCGCCCGGTACAGGGTCAGCGGCGGCTGCGTGAAGGGCGCGCTCATGCGCTGCGCCGGCACCACCTGCATGACATCGCCAGCCAGCACGTATTCCTTGATGCGGTTGACAGCCTGCTTGAAGGGTTTTTCGCCAAAGCTGGAGACAAAATCGGCCTCGGTAATGCGCGGGCCGGGCACAAAGGCGTCGATGGAGCTGGGGTCGCGCGGGGCACGAATGCGCGCCTCGATGGCGTCCAGCCGGTCTTCGGCGCGGGCATAGGCTTCCGGCTCGCGCGGGTCGGCGTGGGTGATGATAAACAGGGCTTCGCGCACATTGTCGAAGACCACCACGTCTTCCGAAAGCATGAGCAGGATGTCGGGCGTGCCGATGGGGTCGGGCTTGGCGCTCTGGCTCAGGCGCTTTTCCACGTAGCGCACGCAGTCGTAGGCAAAATAGCCGACGAGGCCACCGCTGAAACGCGGCAGGCCGGGCACCGTGGGCACGCGGTAGCGGCCCTGGAAGGCCTCGACAAAGGCCAGCGGGTCGGCGGCCGTGGTGCTTTCCGTCACCTTGCCGTCGGTGCTCACGGAGACCTGATGGCCGCGAACGGTCAGCACGGTGCGCGCGGGCAGGCCGATGATGGAATACCGGCCCCAGCGCTCACCACCATGCACGGACTCGAACAGGTAGGTATAGGGCTGGTCGGCCAGCTTGAGATAGACGGACAGTGGAGTATCGAGGTCGGCGAGGACTTCGCGGACGACGGGAATGCGATTATAGCCGTTGACGGCAAAGGCAGCGAATTGTTCGGCAGACATGTACGTGGTCTCTCAACAGAGGTACTCAGACAGCAAGGTTATGCCCGGCTTCCGGGACAGCCCCACACCTGCGGGGCACGGCGCTAGCGCGCGCTTACCATCGCCAGAGACGCCAACTGTTGAGAGGTTTCATGCTCACGTCAAACGCATCCGCACACGCAGGGAGTGAAGGGCCAACACTAAATCAAACTGGCGAGTGAATCAACCAGCCAGTCAGGGTGGGTGTCGGCAATCGGCTCGCCGTGGTTGTAGCCGTAGCTCAGGGCCACCACCTTCATATGGGCGGCGCGGGCAGCTTCCACATCGTTGCGGGAGTCGCCCACCATGAGGCTGTCAGCCACGCCGATCTCGAAATGGTGCAGGCAGTGCAGCAGGGGCTCGGGGTGGGGCTTGCGGTGCGGCAGGGTATCGCCACCGATCAGCAGATCAAAGTCGTCCAGCAGGTTCAGGGCGTCCAGCAGGCCGCGCGCCGGGATGTAGGGCTTGTTGGTGACGCAGGCGAGGTGGATGCCCTGCGCCTTGCAGGCGGCGATAAACTCGGGCACGCCGGGATAGACCTCGCTGGTTTCACAGACGGAGGCCGTGTAGCGGCTCATGAACTGCGCCAACAGCAAGCCGTGCAGTTCATGCGTAAGGTGGCCGTGCTCCAGCACGCAGTTGACAAGGCGCGAGGCCCCCTGCCCCACCCAGCGCCGCACCTGCGTCGCGCTGACCGCCGCCAGCCCGAGGTCGCCCAGCGCCCGGTTGAGGGCAATGTGGATGTCGGAGGCGGAATCGACCAGGGTGCCGTCGAGGTCGCACAGCACCAGTTTTGGCTGGAAGCCCAGTTGGGCCTGCAATCCCTTCAACATCAGACTGCCGCCTTTGCCAGTTCGGCGCGCATCGCGGTGATGACGCCGGCATAGTCGGGGGCATTGAAGATGGCGGAGCCGGCGACAAAGGTGTCGGCGCCCGCCTCGGCAATCTCGCGGATATTCTTGACGCCAACGCCGCCGTCAACCTCCAGGCGAATGGCCCGGCCGGAGGCGGCAATCTTCGCCTTGGCCTCGCGCAGCTTGTGCAGGGTGCCGGGAATGAAGGACTGGCCGCCAAAGCCGGGGTTAACGCTCATCAGCAGCACCATGTCCAGCTTGTCCATGACGTAGTCCATCAGGTTCAGCGGCGTGGCCGGGTTGAATACCAGCCCGGCCTTGCAGCCGCCGGCCCGGATCAACTGCAGGGAGCGGTCGATATGCTCGGAGGCCTCGGGGTGGAAGGTGATGTAAGTCGCCCCGGCCTCGATGAAGTCGCCAATCAGGCGGTCTACCGGCTTCACCATCAGGTGCACGTCGATGGGCGCGGTGACGCCATACTTGCGCAGGGCCTTGCAGACCATGGGGCCGATGGTGAGGTTGGGCACATAGTGGTTGTCCATGACATCGAAATGGATGATGTCGGCGCCAGCCGCCAGCACGCTCTCCACCTCCGCCCCCAGGCGGGCAAAGTCGGCGGAGAGGATGGAGGGGGCGATCAGGTAATCAGGCATGGTGGTCTCGGCGGCTGGGTCAAAGGGGTGATTCTAGCGCAAGGGGCAGCAGTAGCGATGCAGGCAGGGAGTTACCACGATGCATAAAATAAGGCTTCGTCACCCCCGGCGAACGAGGGGGGGGGTGACGGAGTTCTTTTCAGGCCTTGAGTCTGGCGCCAGGGGCACTGCTTCAGCCCCCTACCTTCAAGCCTTGCCGATAAGAATCGCATTCGCTCCACCCATCCTGCGGTGCTTTTACATCCTGCCCTGTCGAATATCGGCATCGAGCTGGCGCAGCCTTTCGGGTGTGCCCACATCCACCCACGGCCCGGTCAGGCGTTCGCCGCTGACCTTGCCGGCCGCTATGGCAGCAAACAGCAGGGGGGCCAGTGCGCGCCTGCCTTCGGGCAGGCCGGCGAACAGGGCAGGCTGTATCACGCTGAGGCCGCTGAAGGTGTAGCGCGGTTCCCCGCTGCTGGCCAGCAGGCCGGACTCGCCGGGCCGTTTCGGCTCGGCAAAGCCGAAATCACCCTTGAGGTTGTGGGCGGGGTTCTCGGCCAGCAGCAGGTGGGCCAACAGGCCAGACTGCAAGGCATTCCGCAAGCTTCCAAAATCGTGGCGCAGCCAGATATCGCCATTGACCAGCAAAAAGGGCTCGGGGCCCAGCAATGGCAAGGCCTTGATGATGCCACCAGCGGTCTCCAGCGCCTCGCCTTCATGCGACCAGCTGATGCTGACGCCAAAGCCGCTGCCGTCACCCAGATAGTCCGCCAGCTTCTGGCCCAACCAGGCGGTATTGATGACGATATCGGTAATGCCGGCCTCATGTAGCCGGTCAATATGCCACAGAATCAAGGGCTTGCCGGCCACTGCCAGCAAGGGCTTGGGCGTGTGGCCGGTCAGCGGACGCATACGCGTGCCAAGGCCGGCGGCCAGGATCATCGCCTTCATGGGCTGGCTCATGCTCCGGTAAAGAAGGCCTGGGCTTCGGGTTTCATGGCAAACCAGGCCGGCAGGATGACCTCGTGCAGCAGCTCCGACAGCTCGGCCAGCGCCGGGTAAGCGGCGATTTCATTGACGAGGTAGTTGAAGACGCGGGGAATGTCGTCGAGGTAGCCGTGCTTGCCGTCGCGCAGGCTCAGGCGGGCGAAAATGCCGACCACCTTGAGGTGGCGCTGGGCGCCCATCCAGTCGAACCAGCGCTGGAAGGTGGCGTTGTCAACGCCCTCCAGCTGCCCGGCCGTGCGCAAGCGCCCGGCAAAGGCAGCGACCCAGGCCTGCACTTGCGCGTCGGGCCAGACCACGTAGGCGTCGCGCAGCAGGGACAGCAGGTCATAGGTAATGGGGCCGGTGACGGCGTCCTGGAAGTCGATGACGCCGATGCTGCCGTCGGCCAGCAGCATGAGGTTGCGCGAGTGGTAGTCGCGGTGCACGAAGACCTGGGGCTGGGCCAGCACATTGTCGGCGATGGCGTGGAAGGCGTTGTTCAGGCGAGCCCGGTCACCGTCGTCCAGCACCAAACCGAGATAACTGCCGATGAACCAGTCGCGGAACAGGCCCATTTCGTCCAGCAGGCGACGCTGGTCATAGGGAGGGAGCGCATAGCCCGAGACGTCGCTGCATTGCTGGAGATGCAACAGCGCGTCCATGGACTGGCCGTAGAGCGCATCCACGGTATCGGCAGTCAGGCAGCTGAGCAGCAGAGTGTCGCCAAGGTCACTGAGCAGCATGAAGCCCTGCTCGAAGTCCACCGCCACCACTTGCGGCACCGCCACGCCATGGGCGCGCAGGGCGTGGGCGATGGCAACGAATGGGCGGGAATTTTCCTTTTCCGGCGGGGCGTCTACTGCGATCAGGCTGCTGCCTTGCAGGGGCAGGCGGAAATAACGGCGGAAACTGGCGTCACCCGACACCGTCTGCAAGTGGCTGGTGGCTTCCGGCCAGCGGTTCTGGCTGGCCAGCCAGCCCAGGGCCCAGCTCTCCAGCGCGCGTGCGCGCAGGTCTACAGCATTCATTAGACGTCCCCAACGCAAAAGCCCCAAGGGGGCAGGTAATAAAGAAGAAACATCAGCTGCGGAGCCTTCTGCCCGGCTGACAGACAAATATTAACTGGCCAGCGTGGGCCAAGTTTTCTATTATCCCGCAACTTCTCGCTCAGACCCAAACAATGCCTATCCCCCCCCGCCCCCGACTGCTCTGGCTGGCGCCGCTGCTGGCGTGTCTGGCGACGGGTGCGTGGGCCGACGCCGACGTCGACTATGTGCGCCTGGGCTGGCAAACCCGCGCCCAGATCCAGCTCTTGCCGAAAAAACAGCAGCCGAAGATAGCGCCGACCTGCTCCGGGGCCTGGGTGACACCCATTCCGCTCAATACCAAACTGGGCGACCCCAACACGACGCCTATCAATGCCGAGGCGGCGCAGGCCCACTACGACCCGAACGGCACCTCGGTGCTGAGCGGCAATGTGAGCATACAGCAGGGTGCGCGGCGCATTGTGGCGGACAACGCCGAAATTCACCAGCAGGACAACGACGGTACGTTTACCGGCAATATCATGCTGCTGGAGCCGGGCCTGGTGATGACCGGCCAGAAGGCCTTTGTGGACTTTGGCAGCCACGATACCCAGGTGGAGCGCGCCGAGTTTGTCACGACGGCGATCAACGCACATGGCCGCGCCGACAAGATTACCCGCAGTGACGACGGCGTCATTGTCATCGCCCGCAGTGAGTTCAGCACCTGCGAGCCAACCGCCCGCAGCTGGTACTTCGTGGCCAAGGACATCCGTATTGACCGCAACAAGGACCGGGGCGAGATGCACGACGCCACCCTGTACGTGGAAGACGTGCCGCTGTTCTACCTGCCTTATTTCAACTTTCCGCTCGACAGCGCCCGCAAGAGTGGTCTGCTGCCGCCGCGCTTCGGCAGCTCCAACGACGGCGGCTTCAATATGGAGCTGCCGATCTACCTGAATCTGGCACCCAATTACGACGCCACCGTGACGCCGCGCCTGATTACCGAGCGCGGCACCATGATGGAGGGCGAGTTTCGCTACCTGCTGCCATGGGGCGGCTCCGGCACCATCGACGGCACCGACCTGCCCAACGACCAGCTCGACAATGGTGACGCGCGCAAGAGCCTGTTCTGGAAGCATACCGGCCAGCTCAGCGACAACCTGAGCGTCAATACCAATATCAATTACGTGTCGGACAGCGCCTACTTTACTGACCTTGGCACCGACCTGACCACGGCCAACACCACCTTTGAGGAGCGCACCGGCGAGCTGCTCTACCACACGACCGACGGCTCGCTGCTAACCCGTGTGCAGTCCTTCCAGACCATAGACCCGACCCTGAACGACAGCCAGAAGCCCTATGCCCGCCTGCCCGAGCTGCTGCTCAACCTGGGCAAGCCGACGCCACAGGGCTGGCAGCCCAGCCTGCTGTCGGAGCTGACCAACTTCCAGCGCGAGGTCAGCGACAGCTCCGGGCCCCAGATCAACGGCGACCGCTTCCGGCTGGAGCCCGGTCTGGCCTACGCCTTTGCCGCGCCCTGGGGCTTTTTCCGGCCGGCGGTGAAATTGCGCTACGTGACCTACCAGTTGACCGACAACCAGTCTGGCAACGACCTGAGCCCTTCCAAGACGGTGCCCTCTTTCGACCTGGACACCGGGCTGGTGTTTGAGCGTGACACCGAGAACTACACGCAGACCTTTGAGCCGCGCGCCTTCTACCTGTTTGCGCCCTACAAGAACCAGGACAGCCTGCCGCTGTTTGATACGACCACCAGTACTTTCAGCTACTCGCAGCTGTTCCGTGACAGCCGTTTCTCGGGCGGCGACCGCCTCGACGACGCCAACCAGCTCTCGCTGGGCGCCACCTCGCGCTTTATTGACCCAAGCACCGGCAGCGAGCAGTTCCGCACCTCGCTGGGCGAGATCCTGTATTTTCGCAACCGCGAGGTAACCGCGCCACAGATCGTGACCGACCCGGTGACCAACCTGCCCGAAGTGACCGGCAACCAGGTGGGCACGGCGCCCGTGTCCGGGTTTGCCGGCGAAATCGCGGCCCAGTTCTCGCGCGGCTGGGGTGGCAGCATCGACGCCCTCCAATCGACCGACGGCAAGGGCCTGAGCCAGCTCAGCTTTGCCGCCACCTACCTGCCGCCGACCTATGACAGCCTGTTCAACGTGGGCTACAACCTGCGCAGCCTGGACCCCACGCTGGACCAGCAGGCCCTGCGCCAGACCCAGCTGTCGTTTGTGCAGCCGATCAATGCCGACTGGCAGTTGCTGGGCCTGTGGCAGTACGACCTGCTTCAGAAGCAGTCCCAGGACCTGCTGACGGGCGTAGAATATGACGCCTGCTGCTACTCGGTCCGCTTCATCCGCCGCGAGTTCCTGACCAACCCGAACGATCTCGTTGGGGGTGCGACCCTGCGGGAATCCGCCTGGTTCGTGGAGTTCCGGCTCAAGGGCCTGGGCGGGCTGGGCAGCGGCATTGATTCGCTGCTGGGCAGCAACGTTTACGGCTATTCACAATTGCTACAACACGAGGAAACCCGCTGATGCGTCAGCTTGCCAAGATTTTCACCCTGGCCTTGGTGCTGCTGGCGGCCCACGCCGGCGCAACTACGGTGCCGCTGGATCGCATTGCCGTGGTCGTCGATGAGTCGGTCATCATGGAAAGCGAGGTGGACAAGCGCCTGGCCGATGCCGAGGCGCAGTTCGAACAGAACCAGGAGCCGCTACCCCCGGCCGATGTAATGCGCAAGCAGGTGATCGACCAGCTCATCCTGGAAAGCATCCAGCTGACCATGGCGCAGAACGCTGGCATCAAGATCGACGACAAGGCCCTGGACGACCAGTTGACCGATATCGCCGGCAAGAACAACCTGACCCTGGCGCAGTTCCAGGAGCAGTTGGACAAGACCCCCGGCAGCAGTTACGCCGAGGTGCGCGACCAGGTACGGCGCGAGCTGATGATCAACCGCCTGCGCTCGCGGCGCATGCAGGAACGTATCCACATTACCGATGAAGACGTGCAGAGCTTCCTGAAGTCGCCGCAGGGTCAGGTGGCGCTGGCCACTGAATACCGCCTGGGCCATATCCTCATCAGCCTGCCGGACGCAGCCACGCCGGAGCAGATCGGTGAGGCGCAGGACAAGGCCAAGGCCGCACTGGCCGAATTGCAGGCCGGCCAGAGCTTTTCCCAGGTGGCCGCCAAGTACTCCAACTCCGACACCGCGCTCAAGGGCGGCGACCTGGGCTGGCGCAAGGCTGCCGAGCTGCCCAGCCTGTTTACCGGTGCGGTGGGCGGTATGAAGGTGGGCGATATCGTCGGGCCGCTGCGTACGGGCAGCGGCTTCCACATCGTCAAGCTGCTCGACAAGCGCGGCGACTCGATGACGGTCACGCAGTACCATGTGAGCCACATTCTCATCAAGGCCACCGAGATCCTGTCGAGCGAAGACGCACACCAGGAGCTGCTGGACATTCGCGCCAAGATTCTCAAGGGCGCCAGCTTTGCCGAGCAGGCCCGCCTGCACTCCGACGACCCCGGCTCCGCCCGTAACGGCGGCGACCTGGGCTGGGTGGGCACCGGCGAGATGGTGCCGGAGTTCGACAAGATGATGCTGGCCACGCCCGCCGGCCAGGTCAGCGACGTATTCCAGAGCCAGTACGGCTGGCACATCCTCGATGTTGAGGCGGTTCGCCAGCAGGACATGAGCCAGCAGTACCGCGAGAATATGGCTCGACAGGCGCTGTACGAGCGTCAGGTTGACGAGGAACTGTCGAGCTGGCTGCGTGAACTGCGTGGCGATGCGTATGTGGATATCAAGGATGTGGGGACGGCGGAAGCCAAGCCCTAGGCTCGCAGGATGGGTGGAGCGCAGCGATACCCATCGATTTCCCACTGTTGATGATGGGTATCGCTGCACTCCACCCATCCTACGGCCCCACCGGCCTCCTGCCTGCGCCGCGAGCAAGCCCATGCCCACCCCCTCCCGTTTCCCCGCCTGGCTGATCCTGCTGGGCGCGCTGATGGCGGTGGCGCCGCTCTCCATCGACATGTACCTGCCGGGCTTCCCCGCCGTGGCGCGCGAGTTTGGCGTGGCGCCCGGCGCGGTGCAGCTGACGCTGGCGACCTTCTTCGTAGGTCTGGCCATAGGCCAGCTCTTTTACGGCCCCATCAGCGACCGCTTCGGCCGCAAGAAACCCCTGTACGTCGGCTACACGCTCTACGGCCTCGCCTCGCTGGGCTGCGCGCTGGCGCCCGGTGTAACGGCGCTGGCCGGCTGGCGCTTTGTGCAGGCCATAGGCGGCTGCGCGGGTATGGTCATCAGCCGCGCCATCGTGCGCGACCGCTGCGACCCGGTAGCGGCGGCCAAGGCCTTTTCGGTGCTGATGCTGGTCATGGGTGTCGCGCCCATCCTCGCGCCCCTGCTGGGCGGCTGGGTGGTCGCCCTCGCCGGCTGGCGGGTGATCTTCGGGCTGCTGGTGCTGTTTGCCTCACTCTGCCTCATCGCCATCCACTTCACCCTGGAGGAATCGCTGGACAAGGCCCAGCCCCACCCGCTGGAGCTGCGCCGTGTGCTGCGCGGCTATGCCGAGTTGCTGCGCGACCGGCATTTCATGAGCTACACCTTCAGCAGCGGCCTCGCCATGGGCGGCATGTTCGCCTATATCGCCGGCTCGCCCTTTGTGCTTATCCAGATTTACGGCATACCCGCCACCGACTACGGCTGGGTCTTCGGCAGCAACGCGCTGGGCCTGATTAGCGCCAGCCAGCTCAATACCCGCCTGCTGCGCCGCTACAAGCTCAACCGTATCCTCCAACAGGCCCTCTGGGCTCCGCTACTGGCCGGCCTGGGTCTGCTGCTGGCGGCGCTGGCCGGCCACCCGCCGCTCTATGTCATCCTGCCCGGCTTCTTTGTCTACATCACCAGCCTCGGCTTCGCCGCCCCTAACGGCAGCGCCCTCGCCCTGCAACACCAGGGCCGCCGCGCCGGCATGGCCTCCGCCCTGATGGGCAGCCTGCAATTCAGCCTGGCCACGGTCATGGGGCTGGTGATGGGGGTGTGGCACAGCAATAGCGTGCTGCCGCTGGCGACCTTGATGGCGGGGTGTGGGGTCAGTGCATTTGCGGTGCACAGGCTGGTGGCGATGCGGGTGGAGGGGAATGGTTTGTAGGACGTCAATAAGCGCAGCGCATTGCGCCGCATGGTGGCAAAATACGGCGCAATAGGCTTCGGTTACGAAGTCCCCTTGTGGGATGCATACCGGGGTTTTCAGGCTTTTCCAGATGAGCAGATGACCAGGATAGGCATGACCAAGGTCCGGGAGGAATGGCATGGAAGCTGACAACAAACAGGCCAAGGACAAACCTGTGCTGTTTTTTGAACACCGGGAGGCCTGGGGACTATGGCTGGAAGAAAATCACCGGGAGTCGGCGGGCCTGTGGTTGCAGCTGGCGAAAAAGACCGCTGGCCTGGCCTCGGTGAACTATGCCGACGCCCTCGAAGTGGCCCTGTGCTATGGCTGGATCGACGGGCAGAAACAGGCACACAACGAACAGTTCTGGCTACAGAAATTTACCCCGCGCGGTGCCCGCAGCCCGTGGTCCAGGATAAACCGGGAGAAAGTATTACTTCTGATCGAGCGTGGTGAAATGCGCGCCGCCGGTTTGCGCGAAATAGAGCGCGCCCAGGCCGACGGCCGCTGGCACGCGGCCTACGATTCGCCTGGCACCGCCACGGTGCCTGCTGATTTCCAGCTGGCGCTGGAGGCAAACCCGCAAGCGCTGGCTTTTTTTGCCACGTTGAAGAGCAGCCAGCGTTATGCCATGCTTTTCCGCATCCAGACCGTTAAAAAGGCTGAGACCCGAGCCCGCAAGATTCAGCAGTTTACCGAGATGCTGGCGCGTGGTGAGACGGCATGATTGCTTTGATAGCGCAAGCACTCGCCCGGTGTCCGGGTACCCGTTTTGTCGAGATTCAACGTGATAGCATCAGGGAGATCGGAGAGGCAGTAAGGCTCCCGGACCACATCGGTTTGAGCTCGCAGGACGGAACCCCGAAGGGTTTCAGCCGAATGGACAGCTTTCAATCTGCCATTACTTTCTGATACGGAAACATTGGTACCTGGCTTTATCATGGCTCGAATCATTACCACCAACATGCGGCGGAAACCCTTCGGGGTTCCGCCCTACGAGTTCTACCGCTGGCGACGATGATGGCGGGGTGTGGTGTCAGTGCATTTACGGTGCACAGGCTGGTGGCGATGCCGCTGGCAAAGACGGATGCTTTGTAGGGCGTCAATAAGCGCAGCGCATTGCGCCGCATGGAACCGTGCTCCTGCGCATGCGTCCGACATGGCTAAAGCGGCATCTGGTGCAATGCCCTTCCGTTATTGCACCCGAGCTGGTGTCGGACGAAAGCGCTTGAACTCATTTACAAGGATAAACACATCTTTAAGCAAAACTAGAGACCAGACGCCGGCAGAACAAAACCATACCATGAGTAAAGTAAATAAATTCATATCTAGCCGTATGACCTGATAGGCACCCCAATGTAGCCCCACCAAAGCCAATACGGATGCCACCAAAAAAGCAGAAAACAGAAAGCTCTCTTGCCGGAACTTCAAATCCTTTTTGCTACCCCTGAGCTTCCTTCTCCATCTGTACTTGAGAGTATCGGTTGTACTGCAGATGGCAATCACCAAAGTAATTGAAAAAAATGTCATCGTCGTAATCCGTCCTCCATCGGGACATCAAAGGGACCTCGCAGAATTCACGGGGTGGAAACCTTATGGGATTCTACCTTGCGAAAAAAGGGGTCAGTGGCGCTACTCGCTCGCCAGCCGATACCCCACCCCCGGCTCGGTCAGCAAATACCTCGGCTCCGCCGGGTCTTTCTCCAGCTTGTGCCGAAGCTGGCGCATATATATCCGCAAATAATGCGTGTCGTCCTCATGATGCCGGCCCCACACTTCGTTCATGATTTGTGCGTGGGTGACGACCTTGCCGCCCTGGGCGGCGAGCACGCCGAGCAGTTTGAATTCGGTGGGGGTGAGGTGGACGATTTCGCCGGCGACGGTGACGCGGCGGTTGCCGAGATCAATACTGAGCGCGTCCAGCTGATACTGGGTTGCCATGTCCTGCCGGCGGCGCAGCAGCACGCGCAGGCGGGCCATCAGTTCGCCGACGCTGAAGGGCTTGGTGAGATAATCTTCGGCGCCGGCGTCGAGCGCAGCGATCTTTTCCATTTCCTGGGTGCGGGCAGACACCACGATAATCTGGGCGTCACTGCGGGCGCGCAGCTCGGGAATCAGTTCCACACCGTCGCGGTCGGGCAGGCCAAGGTCGAGCAGGATGAGGTCTATCATTTCGCGCCCGGCCAGTTGCAGGCCGGCGACGCCGGTGGCGGCGGTGAGCACGCGGTAGCCGTGGGCGCTGAGCGTGGTTTGCAGCAACTGTGACAGGCGGGGCTCGTCCTCGATGGACAGTACGGTGATGGCTTCCGGGCTCACAATGCCTCCAGGGGCAGGTCACCGGGGCTGTCGTCAGCCAACCGGGGCAAACTGAAACAAAAGCTGGCGCCGCCTTCGGGGCGGTTTTCGGCCCACATGCGGCCGCCGTGCGCTTCGACGATGGAGCGGCAGATCGACAGGCCCAGCCCCACGCCGGGGGTGGAACCCTCGGGGTTGGCACGCCAGAACTTGTTGAATACGCGCTCGGTGGCGAGGCCAAGACCGGGGCCGTTGTCGAGCACACAGACTTGCAGGGCGCCCTCGCCATCCTGCGCCCGGATGATGACGGTGGCATCGTCCGGCGTGTATTTGATGGCATTTTCCAGCAGGTTCACCAGCACGCGCTCGATCAGGCCGCTGTCGAAGCGCACCAGCGGCAGGTCGGGCGGCACCTGTAGTTGCAGGGCACGGCGGCCCAGTTGCGGGCGCATGGGCTTGAGCACGGCGCCCAGGATTTCCTCGAAGGCCTGCCAGGCCATGTTGAGCTTGACCGGGCCGGCCTCGAAACGGGCCATGTCGAGCAGGTTCTCGACGATGGCGCGCATACGCATGGCCTCGTCGAACACCACCTGCGTCAGTTGCTTGCGTGCGTCGGTATCGAGCAGGTCAGCCTCCTCGGCCAGGCTGGACGAGGCACCGACGATAATCGCCAGCGGCGTGCGCAGGTCATGCGAGACCGCGCTCAGCAGGGAGTTGCGCAGGCGCTCCGACTCCACCCGCAGGCGCTGCGCCTCAGCCTCGTCGCCATAGTGCGCCCGCTCCAGCGCCAGCGCGCCCGAGGTGAGCATGGCCTCGAGCAACTCCTGCCCGGCGTGCAGGCGCTCGCGCTCAGGGCTGGTAAACACGGCCACGGCCACCGGGCCGCCCGCGCCGACAAGAGGCACGATCAAGGGGCCACTCTCCGCCCCCATGCCCTGCCAGTCCTGCTCCTGCCACACCCGTTCGGGCAGCTGCGGGTCTATCGCTACGCTGGCCGGGCTGCTCACCGCCTGCTGCTGGCCGCTGGCATCGGGCTGGAACAGTACCACCTCGCCGCCCCAGGTGTCGGCCAGCCGCAGGGCAATGCGCTCGACCAGCCCGGCAAAGCGTGGCTCGGCGGCCAGCTCGCGGGTGTAGCGGTAGAGCGTGGCCTGCTCGCGCTGCTTGGAGGCCGCCTCCAGCGCCTTTTCGCGCCAGCGTGCGGTGAGGCCGCTGACCAGCAGGCTCAAGCCCATCATGACGAACAGGGTCAGCAGGTACTGGCTTTCCTCGGCCGACAGGGCAAAGTGCGGGGGAATATAGAAGTAGCCAAAGCTCAGGCTGGCCAGCAGCGAGGCCAGCACCGAGGGCCCGCGCCCGCTGAAAAACGCCACCCCCACCACCGCCGACACAAAGATCATGACGATGTTGACCAGCGAGAAATACGGCAGCAGCAGCCAGGCCAGCAGCGAGGCCAGCACGACCACGCCGATGCTGAAGGCATAGGCGCCGATGGCACGTAGTTTTACTGCTGACACCATACCTCTCTCGGGTCTCTTCTTGACGGGCAGGATGAGGGCTCAAACGCCCCGCCGGGCAAGCGCCCGCACAAGCTTTCGTTTATGACATATTTACGTGATTTTTACTTGGCCACCGGCAAGGCACGGGCAGACAATAGCCATGTGCCAGGGAGTGCGTGCAGCCGCACTCCCGGTTCTGCCAACCGTTTGCAGCGACGGTTCCCAGAGCAGGTTTCGCCACCGTACCGTCTGTTGAGCCGACCCTCTCAGGTTGCTCTCTCCGGCACAGGCCCTTCACGACGGCCGGTGGTGAGCCAGACACACCATATTGCCACAGCAGCGTGGTCTATGGTCAGTAGCAAACTCCTGCCGTCGCCTGACGGCATCAGATTCTCTCCTCGTTGAACAAGAAGCCGGCGCAAGCCGGCTTCTTCATTTACGCCCCCTTTCATCATGCAAAGCGTTTATAGGGCGGACCATGCCCGCGCACGACTGGCGGTGGCATAAGGCAAATGGGTGGGTGTGCATCGAGGCCGGTTGTGCGCGGGCATGGCCCGCCCTACGAAAAATCGACATCAACCACACGGTATAAAAGAAACGCCGTCACCCCCCACGAACACGGGGGGTGACGGCGTATCTTTCAAAGCTTGGTGTACACTAATCCCCCTTCTTTCCTTGCGGAACCGCCCATGAGCACCTGGCGTATTGCCCTGACCCCCGGTGAACCGGCCGGTATCGGGCCTGACCTCATCATCGCCCTCGCCCAGCAGGCGCACGCAGTGGAGCTGGTGGCAGTGGCCGACCCCGAACTGCTGCAAGCACGCGCCCGCCAGCTGGGCTTGCCGCTGACCTTGCTGCCGCATACCCCGGAGCAGCCACCCCAGCCGCAAGCCGCGGGCACCTTGCGTGCCCTGGCTGTGCCCCTGCGTGCCCCGGCTGAGGCAGGCCGGCTCGATACCCGCAACGCTGCCTACGTGCTGGACACCCTGCGCCTCGCCACGGCAGGCTGCGAGAGCGGGGAGTTTGCCGCGCTGGTAACAGCCCCGGTGCAAAAGTCGGTCATCAACGACGCTGGCATCGCCTTTACCGGCCACACCGAATTCCTGCAGGAACAGTGCGGCGTGCCGCGCGTGGTGATGATGCTTGCCTGCCCCGGCCTGCGGGTGGCGCTGGCCACCACCCACCTGCCCCTGCGCGTCGTGGCCGATGCGATCACCCCCGCCCTGCTCACCGAAGTCATCACCATCCTGCACGCCGACCTGCAAACCAGGTTCGGTATGAAGCAGCCGCGCATATTGGTCGCGGGCCTCAACCCCCATGCCGGCGAAGGCGGCCACCTGGGCCGCGAGGAGCTGGAAATCATCAGCCCCACGCTGGAAGCCCTGCGCCACAAAGGCTATGACCTGCATGGCCCGCTGCCCGCCGATACCCTGTTCACCCCCAAATACCTGGAGCAGGCCGACGCCGTGCTGGCCATGTATCACGATCAGGGCCTGCCGGTGCTCAAGTACATGAGCTTTGGCCACGGGGTAAACATCACCCTCGGCCTACCCATTATCCGCACCTCGGTTGACCATGGCACCGCGCTCGATCTGGCGGGAACCGGCAAGGCCGACGCCGGCAGCCTGAAGGCAGCACTGGACATGGCCCTGAGCATGGTAGAATCGCGGGCTTAGTCCTCCGTGCTGGAATGTTGATGTCATCAAAACAAGTGGTTGCAGGTCATTTTGCGCGCAAGCGCTTTGGCCAGAATTTTCTGACCGATCAAAGCGTTATCGAACGCATTGTGGCGGCCTTCCAGCCGGCGCCGGGCCAGAACGTGGTGGAGATAGGCCCCGGCCTCGGCGCGCTCACCGGCGGGCTGCTGCCGCCCTTGGGGCGCCTGCAGGTGGTGGAGCTGGACCGTGATCTCGCCGCCCGCCTGCCCAGGACGCTGGCCGGCCAGGGCGCGCTGATTGTACATGAAGGCGATGCGCTTAAATTCGACTTTTCCACCCTCGCCACGGGCCCCGCCAGCCTGCGCGTGATCGGCAACCTGCCCTATAACATCTCCACGCCGCTGATTTTCCACCTGCTGGAGCAGGCCGATCTGATCGCCGACATGCACTTCATGCTGCAAAAGGAAGTGGTGGAGCGCATGTGTGCCGAGCCGGGCACGAGTGACTACGGCCGGCTCACCGTCATGCTGCAATACCGCTGCCAGTCCGACTTCCTGTTTGGCGTGCCGCCCGAGGCCTTCAGCCCGCCGCCCAAGGTGGAGTCAGCCATCGTGCGGATTACGCCTTATGTGCAAAAGCCCTATACCTGCGTCGACGAAAACCTGTTACAACAGGTAGTGAGCGCGGCGTTCAGCATGCGCCGCAAAACCATTCGCAACGCGCTCAAGGCCTTTGCCGGGCCCGATACGCTGGAAGCGCTCGGCATAGACCTCGGCCTGCGACCGGAGACGCTCAGCGTCGCCGACTACGTGCACATTACGAACGGTCTGAGGGCCACGCCATGAATCAAGGCTTTGATGGTCAAAGAGATGACATCCAGGTCCAGGTCAAGACTGAATATCTGGCCGAGCAATCCAATCCCGCGCAGGCCCGCTACGTCTTTGCCTACCACATCAAGATCACCAACCAGGGCCGGCACAGCGCCCGCCTGATGACGCGGCACTGGGTCATCATGGACGGCGAAGCCCGTACCCAGGAAGTGCGCGGCGACGGCGTGGTGGGTGAACAGCCCCGCCTCGAACCCGGCGAAACCTTTGAGTACACCAGCGGCACCGTGCTGGAAACCCCGGTGGGCAGCATGCAGGGCTCCTACGGCATGATCGACGAAAGCGGCGCGCCGTTTGATGCGGCCATCCCGGTGTTTACGCTGGCGATGCCGCGGGTGCTGCACTGATACCTGCCATTGCGCAGGGCGGCCTAGCGCGGGCACTACCTGCATCCCTGTAGGGCGGAACCCCGAAGGGTTTCCGCCGCATGGGATGGCGATCCTTTGACGGTGCGTTGTACGGCGCACCGGCATCCGGCGGAAACCCTGCGGGGTTCCGCCCTACGCTTTAATCTCCACCCGGGAGCCGCCTGATGTCGCTGTACGCCATCGGTGACTTGCAAGGTTGCCATGAAGCCCTGCTGAACCTGCTCGACGTCATCGCCTTCGACCCCGCCCATGACCAGCTCTGGTTTGCCGGCGACCTCGTCAACCGTGGCCCCGACTCCCTGAAAACCCTGCGCTTCGTCAAAGGCTTGGGCGACTGCGCCGACTCCGTGCTGGGCAATCACGACCTGCACCTGCTGGCTGTCGCCCAGGGCCTTGCCAAGGCCAAGGCCAAAGAAGGCCTGCAACAGGTGCTCGACGCCCCCGACCGCGACGAACTGTTGGCCTGGGTGCAGCAACGCCCGGTCATGCTCGAAAGCAAGCAGCACCGCGCCGTGCTCACCCACGCCGGCATACCCCCCTGCTGGACCCTGAAAAAAGCCCGCCAGTGCGCCCGCGAGCTGGAAGCCGCCCTGCGCAGCGCCGGGTTGCACGACTTCCTGGCCGCCATGTACGGCGACGAGCCCGCCGGCTGGAGCAAGGGCCTGCGCGGCACCACCCGCCTGCGCGTGATTACCAACTACTTCACCCGCATGCGCGTGTGCACCGTGGACGGCGAACTGGACTTCAGCCACAAGGAAGGCCTCGACGACATCCCCGCCGGTTACTTCCCCTGGTTTCAATTACCGGCCCGTGATTTGCATGGCTATCGGGTATTGTTCGGCCACTGGGCCGCCCTGATGGGCCAGACCGACAACCCACAATTCATCGGACTCGACACCGGCTGTGTCTGGGGCGGCTACCTGAGCGCCTTCCGCCTCGACGACGGCAAGCGCTTTACCAGCGCCTGCGGCTGCCCCGGCAACGACGCTCCGGCATAATCGGGCAGCATCGCGCTGTACCGTGCGGACGCATTGGCAGGCTCCTGCTAACACCCCAAATTCTTTACAAATTTTTCTTTTTAGTGCACTGGTTTGGAGCTAATCTAAAACCAAAGGTCCTACCATGGCTGTCGCCATGCCTGAAAAAACGGGGGAAGGGTAATGAGCATTTTCAATCACTACCAGACGCGTTTCGATGACTCCAAAGAGGAAGAGTATTCGCTGGAAGAGTATCTCGATCTTTGCCGTCGCGATCCGGGAGCCTATGCCACCGCACCCGAGCGCATGCTGGCCGCCATTGGCGAACCCGAGCTGATCGAAACCTCGCGCGATTCGCGCATGTCGCGCATTTTTTCCAACAAGGTGCTCAAGCGCTACCCGGCCTTCAATGAATTCTACGGCATGGAAGAAGTCATCGAGCAGGTGGTTTCCTATTTCAAGCACGCCGCGCAGGGGCTCGAGGAAAAGAAGCAGATTCTCTATCTGCTCGGCCCGGTCGGTGGTGGTAAATCCTCGCTGGCGGAGCGCCTGAAATTCCTGATGCAGGACCGACCCTTTTACGCCATCAAGGGCTCACCACTGAACGAATCACCGCTGGGCCTGTTTGATCCGGCGGAAGACGCCGACATTCTGGAACAGGAATACAAGATTCCACGCCGCTACCTGAAAAACATCATGTCGCCCTGGGCCGTGAAGCGGCTCAAGGAATTCGGGGGCGATATCCGCCGTTTCCGCGTGGTCAAGCTGCACCCGAGCATTCTCAATCAGACAGCCCTGTCAAAAACCGAGCCCGGCGACGAAAACAACCAGGATATTTCCTCGCTGGTGGGCAAGGTCGACATTCGCAAGCTGGAGGATTTTGCCCAGAACGACCCTGATGCCTATTCCTTCTCCGGCGGCCTGAGCAAGGCCAACCGGGGCCTCATGGAATTCGTGGAAATGTTCAAGGCACCGATCAAGGTGCTGCACCCCCTGCTGACCGCCACGCAGGAAGGCAATTACAACGGCACCGAGGCCATCGGCCCGATTCCCTTCGACGGCATCGTGCTCGCGCACTCCAACGAGGCCGAGTGGCACACCTTCAAGAACAATAAAAACAATGAAGCCTTTATCGACCGCGTATACATCGTCAAGGTGCCTTACTGCCTGCGCGTGACGGAAGAAATCCTGATTTACCAGAAGTTGCTCGACAATTCCTCACTGAGCCAGTCGCCCTGCGCGCCCGACACGCTGAAAATGCTGGCCCAGTTCTCGGCCCTGTCGCGCCTCAAGCAGCCAGAAAATTCCAGCATTTATTCCAAGATGCGCGTCTATGATGGCGAGAACCTGAAAGACACCGACCCCAAGGCCAAGTCCTATCAGGAATACCGCGACAATGCCGGGGTGGACGAGGGCATGAACGGGCTCTCTACACGTTTTGCCTTCAAGATCCTGTCCAAGGTGTTCAATTACGATCACTCCGAGGTGGCCGCCAACCCGGTGCACCTGCTGCATGTGCTGGAAAACCAGATCGAGCAGGAGCAGTACAGCGAGGAATTGCAGGACCGCTACCTGGGCTTCCTGAAAGAGTTTCTTGCCCCGCGCTACGTGGAATTCATCGGCAAGGAAATCCAGACGGCCTATCTCGAATCCTACTCCGAATACGGCCAGAATATTTTCGACCGCTACGTGCAGTATGCCGACTTCTGGATACAGGATCAGGAGTTCCGCGACCCCGACACCGGCGAAATCTTCAACCGCCAGGCGCTCAATGAGGAGCTGGAAAAGATCGAGAAGCCGGCGGGCATTTCCAATCCCAAGGACTTCCGCAACGAGGTGGTCAACTTCGTGCTGCGGGCGCGCGCCAATAATAACGGCCACAACCCGATGTGGTCGTCGTATGAAAAGCTGCGCACGGTGATCGAGAAGAAAATGTTCTCCAACACCGAAGACCTGCTGCCGGTTATTTCCTTCAACCCCAAGGCTTCCAAGGGCGACCAGCAGAAGCACCAGGACTTCGTCAAGCGCATGGTCGAGCGCGGGTACACGGAAAAGCAGGTGCGCCTGCTCTCGGAATGGTATCTGCGTGTCAGGAAGGCACAGTAGGACTATATCCTTGGGGGAAAGGACTGCATGCCGTCCGCGAGCGGCGACAGAGCCCTGCCGAACCCGGCGGGGCGACAATAGCAAAGGTGCCGCGTGGCCTATATTGTTGACCGCCGCCTGAATGGCCGGAACAAGAGCACGGTAAATCGCCAGCGCTTTCTCAATCGCTACCGCACCCAGATCAAGAAGGCGGTCAGCGAGGCGGTGACACGCCGCTCCATTACCGATATCGACAACGGCGAGTCCGTGTCCATACCCAGCCGCGACACCTCGGAGCCGGTTTTTCACCACGGCTCCGGCGGTGAGCGCGAGCTGGTGCACCCTGGCAACAAGGAATTCATTGCTGGCGACCGCATAGCCCGGCCCGAAGGTGGCGCTGGCGGCAGTGGTGGCAAAGCCTCGAATTCCGGCGAGGGTGAGGACGAATTCAACTTCACCATTTCGCAGGAAGAATTCCTGAATTTCCTGTTCGATGATCTGGAGCTGCCCAACCTGCTCAAGCGCCGTCTTGCAGGCACGGAAACCTGGGAGTGGCAGAGCGCAGGCATCGTGCTCGACGGCAATCCTTCCAAGATCAATATCGTGCGCAGCCTGCGCTCCGCTACCTCGCGGCGTATTGCCCTGGGTGCCGGTGCGCGCAAGCGCCTGCGGGCCGCCGAAGAAGAACTGGCAGCACTGCTGGAGCAGGATACCTCGCTCGAACGGGTAGCCCTGATAAAAGAACTGCGCGAGGAAATCGAGAGGCTGAAACGGCGGCTTGAGCGCATTCCCTTTATCGACACCTTTGACCTGCGCTATAACCACCATATCAAGGTGCAGAAACCAACAGCGCAGGCGGTGATGTTCTGCGTAATGGATGTGTCCGGCTCCATGAACCAGAGCATGAAGGACATGGCCAAGCGCTTCTTCCTGCTGCTCTATCTTTTCCTCAAGCGCAACTACAAAAAGATCGAGGTGGTGTTTATTCGCCACCACACCAGCGCCAAGGAAGTCGATGAGCAGGAGTTTTTCTATTCACGCGAAACCGGCGGCACCATCGTCTCCAGCGCCCTGAAAATGATGCAGGAGATCATGACTGAGCGCTACCCGGCCGCCGAGTGGAATATCTACGGCGCGCAGGCCTCGGACGGCGACAACTGGAACGACGACTCCCCGCTTTGCCAGCAGATACTGAGCCACCAGATCATGCCCTTCATGCAGTATTTCGCCTATATCGAGATTACGCCGCGCCAGCATCAGGCGCTGTGGTCGGCCTACGAGGGCGTCGGCATACAGTGGCCTGAGAGCTTCTCCATGCAGCAGATCGTCGATGAAAGCGATATCTACCCGGTCTTCCGTGAACTGTTTGCGAGGAAAAAGGCATGAGCCGGCGCCAGCCCATTTCAACCGGTTCGGAGTGGTCTTTTGAGCTGATCCGCCGCTATGACGAGGAAATCTCGCGCATTGCCCATGATGTGTACAAGCTCGACACCTACCCGAACCAGATCGAGGTCATTTCGGCTGAGCAGATGATGGATGCCTATGCCTCGGTCGGCATGCCCATTGGCTACAACCACTGGTCTTACGGCAAACATTTCGTGTCCGTCGAGAACTCCTACAAGCGCGGGCAGATGGGTCTGGCCTACGAAATCGTGATCAACTCCAATCCCTGCATTTCCTACCTCATGGAAGAGAACACCATGACCATGCAGGCCCTGGTGATCGCCCATGCCTGCTACGGCCATAATTCCTTTTTCAAGGGCAATTACCTGTTCCGCACCTGGACCGACGCCTCCAGCATCATTGATTACCTGGTGTTTGCGCGCAATTATATCCGCCAGTGCGAGGAGCGTTACGGCGTAACCGAGGTGGAACTGCTGCTGGACTCCTGCCACGCGCTGATGAACTACGGTGTAGACCGCTACAAGCGCCCCTACCCCATTTCCGCCGCCGAAGAACGCCTGCGCCAGGACGAGCGCGAAGAAGCTTTGCAGGCGCAGGTGAACGACCTGTGGCGTACCATTCCCTTCAAGAACAAGCGCGAGGAAGAAGAGGCCCGCCGCCACCGCTTCCCCGAGGAGCCGCAGGAAAACCTCCTGTATTTCATTGAAAAGAACGCTCCGCTGCTGGAGCCCTGGCAGCGCGAGGTCGTGCGCATCGTGCGCAAGATCGCCCAGTATTTTTACCCGCAGCGCCAGACCCAGGTGATGAACGAAGGCTGGGCTTCATTCTGGCACTACACCCTGCTCAACCGGCTCTATGACGAGGGCCTCGTTACCGACGGCTTTATTCTCGAGTTCCTGCAGTCGCACACGGCGGTGGTCTACCAGCCGCCTTTCCACAGCCCCCACTACAGCGGCATCAACCCCTATGCGCTGGGTTTTGCCATGTACCAGGACATCAAGCGCATCTGCGAAAACCCGACCGCCGAAGACCGCCAATGGTTCCCCCAATTCGCCGGCACCCCCTGGCTCGACACCCTCAAGTTTGCCATGCAGACCTTCAAGGACGAGAGCTTTGTGCAGCAGTTCCTGAGCCCCAAGGTCATGCGCGATTTCAAGCTCTTTGCCATCCTCGACGACGACAAGCGCAAGGAGCTGGAAGTCGCCGCCATCCACGACGAAAGCGGCTTCCGCGAGGTGCGGCAGGCGCTGTCCAACCAGTACAACCTGAGCATGAACGAGCCCAATATCCAGGTCTGGAACGTCAACCTGCGCGGCGACCGCTCCATCACCCTGCGCCACGTGCAGCAGAACCGGAGGCCGCTGGCCGACTCGGCCCAGGCCATGGTCAAACACCTGCACCGGCTCTGGCGCTTCGATGTGCATCTGGAAAGCTGGTCAGACGACAGGCTGGTGGAGCGCATCAGTTGCAACGCCACCGAAGTCGTGCGCACTACCCCACAGTAGCCACCCGCAATAACCGGCCAACCCGCTGTTTTATTGTGGAAAAAATGTGAACGAGCCGCTAAAGCAGATACGCGGCACGCTCGCCCTGCTGCAAGTGCAACACCGTCACGGTATGCTTGGGCCAATGGACTCCAAACTCTGACGTTGCATAAGGCTATGCGTGTATTTGTCACCGGTGGCAGTGGATTCCTGGGGCAACGCCTGATCCAGCGCCTGGTTCAGGAGGGCCACCAGGTGATGGCGCTCGCCCGCACGGCGGAGAGCGCCTCCATCCTGCGCCAGCAAGGCTGCACGACCATCCTCGGCGACCTGAGCACGCTCAATACCTGGTCACACACCCTGAGCGCTGCCGACACCGTCGTGCACGCCGCCGCGCCGATGACCTTCTGGGGCGAGTGGACCCTGTTTGAAAACCAGATCGTCATGGCCACCATCGCGCTCTATCGCGCCGCCAACCATGCCGGGGTCAGTCAGTTCATCTACATCAGCTCCGAGTCAGTCCTCCAGGGCGACAAACCACTGCTGGACATCACCGAGGCCGAGCCCTACCCCGCCGAGCCCAACTCCATCTATGGCCGCGCCAAGAAAATGGCGGAAATCCGCCTGCGCCAGTCCCATTTCGACACCAGCATCATCATCCTGCGCCCCAGCTTTATCTGGGGCCCCGGCTGCGCCGCGCTGGAAAATATCTGCGCCATGGCGCGCCACGGGCGTTTTGTCTGGCTCGACAACGGTGCCAGCGCCTTTGAGCGGGTGCATGTCGACAATGTGGTGGAGGCCATCGTGCTAGCCTTCCGCCACCGGCGCGACGGCCTCTACCTGCTGACCGACGACGATCCCGGCTCGGTGCGCGAGTTTCTGGAGCCGGTGTTCCGCTCGCAACACCTGGCCATCCCCCGCAATTCCCTGCCTTCCTTCCTGCTGAAGCCGGCGGCACGGGGGATGGAACTGCTCTGGCAGAGCCTGAACATCAAGCGCGCCCCACTGCTGACGCGCTTCGAGGTGGCCTTTCTCAGCCAGCCCAGACGCTACGACATCAGCCATGTGTGCCGTGAACTGGGTTATGAGCCGGTCATCAATACGGCGACTGGCATGGCGCATCTGGAAGGGGTGCTGGCCTGACATGAACCGGCGTCTGCATCTTTTCGTTTCAGGCCGGGTGCAGGGCGTCTACTACCGGGGCAGCGCCGTCGAGATGGCGCGCCGTCTGCGCCTGACCGGCTGGGTCAGGAACCATCGCGACGGGCGCGTGGAGTTGGAAGCCGAAGGCGACGAAGGCAGCCTGCAGGCGTTGCTGGACTGGTGCCGGCACGGGCCTGCGTTGGCCCATGTCGAGCATATGGAGGTGGACTGGCGGCCCAGTCAGGAGGCTTACACAGAGTTTGTGCAAACCCCCACCGTCTAACCCTCCTGATTGACCAGCCTGCCCAGCCGGAACATCACCAGCTCCCGACTGTAATACAGCAGCAGCCCCCCGAAAATCAGCCCTATGCCCATCAACGTATTGGCCTGAAAGCGCTCATGATTGACAAGCATACCCAGACACAAGGCAAATACCGGATTGATCAGCGTGGTGAGCGCCACCGAGCTCGCCTCGATATGCCGCAACAGGTAAAAATAGCAGAGCATGGCGACAATCGAACCAAAGCTGGCAGAATACAGCAGCGCCGTCAGGCTCACCCAGCCAGGCATGTGGGTAGGCATCCCGGCGCGAAAGAAAGGCAGCACCAGCAGGCAGCCCAGCAGCGACACCCAAAGCGCGCCCGTGGTCTGCATCAGGGGCGGCAGCGCGGCTTTGCGGCGGCGCATGAAAATGGACGACAGGGCATAGCTGGAAACACCCGTCACCACGTAGAGCACGCTGACCACATCAATCGCGCTGCCCTGCCCCGAACGCCAGAACATGCACACCAGACCCGCAAGCCCGAGGGCCATGCCCAGCCATTGCGCTCCCAGCAGGCGCGTTCCCGGCAGCAGGCTGACGCTCAAAATGCCAACGATCAGCGGCGAGGCGCCGAATAAAATGGAAATCAATCCCGAGGGCAAATGACGCGCGCCCATATAGGTAAAGAACATGGCGCCGAACATGCTCAGCGAGCCGATAAAATAACCACGCAGCGCATTCCGGGATAACTCCAGGCGCAGGCCGGAGACATGCAGCACCACTTGCGCTACGCAGGCCGCCAGCAACATGCGAATGCTCAAGGACCAGATAGCGTCAAGATCACGCAGGCTCAATACCACGGCCAGCGGCGTGCTGGACCAGATGAGCACCAGCCCGATAAAGGCCACGGCAATGCGGAATTGCGGAGGTTCCCCATTCATGTTGCTGCTCCTGTGCTTTTTAATCTTGCGTTGCTGGTAAATTTTTAATTCTACGGCACCCAACACAACCCGCAGGATGGGTGGAGCAACGCGATACCCATCAGCCGTAGTGATTATTCCCGATGGGTATCGCTGCGCTCCACCCATCCCACGAACCCGGCCCATCGCCAAGGCAATAAAAAGGCCGCTATCAGCGGCCTTTTTGGAAGAGTGCTTGTTACCAGACTATCCGGGCCGTCGGAAAGCAGGCGCACGCGCGGCTACCAGCCAGCGGGCGGCTTTAATAATATGACGGGGAGAGGAGGTCTGGATTAACATAGGCAACATCATCGGGGACAATGTTGCCTCCGTCAAGCATGAAATGAGCTGGATTAAATACCCATGAAAACCTGGCTGGTCGGTGGCGCCGTGCGCGACATGCTCCTGGGCCGCCCCGTGCACGAGCGCGACTGGGTGGTGGTCGGTGCCACACCCGAAACGCTGCTCTTGCAGGGCTACACGCAGGTCGGCCGTGACTTCCCCGTATTCCTGCACCCCGACAGCAAGGAGGAATACGCGCTGGCGCGCACCGAGCGCAAATCGGGACAGGGCTATGGCGGCTTTGTCTGCGACTTTTCCCCCGACATCACGCTGGAAAGCGATCTGCTGCGCCGCGACCTGACCGTCAATGCCATCGCCCGCGACGACGACGGTCAGTTGATCGACCCCTACGGCGGTCAGGCGGACTTGCAGGCGCGCATCTTGCGCCATGTGTCACCGGCCTTTCGTGAAGACCCCTTGCGTGTACTGCGCGTGGCGCGTTTTGCCGCCCGCTATGCACCGCTCGGGTTCACCATTGCCCCGGAAACCCTGGCGCTGATGCAGGCCATCACACAGGACGGCGAATTGACCGCGCTCACGCCCGAGCGCATCTGGAAAGAAACCGAACGCGCCCTCGGCGAAGACCAGCCCCAGGTTTATTTCCGCGTGCTGCGCGACTGCGGCGCACTGGCCGTACTTTTCCCGGAAATCGACAGATTATTCGGCGTGCCGCAGCCGGCACAGCATCACCCCGAAATCGACACCGGCATACACACGCTCATGGTGCTGGAGCAAGCGGCAAGCCTCAGCCCCGAAACGCGGGTACGCTTTGCTGCGCTGGTACACGACCTTGGCAAAGCCGAAACTCCTCAGGAAGAATGGCCACGCCATATCGGCCACGAGCAACGTGGAATAAATCCAATTCGTGCGCTGTGCGAGCGGGTAAGAGCCCCGCGCCAGTTTCAGGAACTGGGCGAACTGGCCAGCCGCTTTCATCTCGACTGTCACCGCGTGCTGGAGCTGCGCCCCGCTACCCTGCTGGAAAAACTCACGGAACTGGACGCCATTCGCCGTCCCGAACGTTTTCAGGAGTTCCTGCTGGTGTGCACCGCCGATGCACGCGGCCGGCTGGGGCTTGAAACACGGGAATATCCGCAAGCCGATTATTTCCTGGCGGCCCAGCGCGTGGCGCAGGCGGTGGATGTAAAACCCCTTGTGGAAAAAGGCCTGCAAGGCCCCGCGATTGCCGAAGCGCTGCGGCGCGAGCGGGTGCAGGCGCTGAGTAATTTCAAACAGGAATGGCTGCCATGAGTATTGACAGGGTAGTACTGGTCACCGGCAGCGCCCGCCGCCTGGGCGCAGCCACAGTGCGGGAGTTTCACCGGCGCGGCTGGCAAGTCTTGATACACTGCCACCGCTCCCGTGCAGAGGCTGATGCGCTGGCGGCCGACCTGAACGCGCTGCGCCAGGATTCCGCGCAGGTGCTGGTCGCCGATCTGGCCGATTTGAACGCACTCTCGGTGCTGGCTGCACTCGCCGTGCAGCGCTGGGGCCGGCTGGACGCTCTAGTCAACAATGCCTCCGGTTTTTATCCCACACCTTTTGCAGAGGCTACGCCTGCACAATGGCAGGAACTGGTTGGCAGCAATGCACAAGCGCCTTTTTTCCTGACGCAGGCGTTATTGCCGGCGCTGCGCGAAGCTCGCGGCTCCGTCATCAACATGGTGGATATACACGCAAGCCGGCCACTGGCAGAGCACAGCATTTACTGCATGGCCAAAGCCGCACTGCTGATGCTGACCAAGGCGCTGGCGCGCGAACTGGCGCCGGAAGTGCGGGTGAATGCCATTGCCCCCGGCGCCATACTCTGGCCCGACGGCGCCGATCAGGCAGCACAGGAAAAAATACTGGCCGCCATTCCCCTGCAACGCCTCGGCACGCCCGAGGATATTGCGCGCAGCATTGCCTTTCTGGTGATGGACGCGCCGTATATTACCGGGCAGGTGATTGCGGTGGATGGTGGGCGGAGCATTTAACGGAGGCTCGAAATCAGCCTCCTGCGAGCCAAACACGAGGATATGGGAGTAAGAAATAATTTTCGTAGCGCGGGCCATGCCCGCGCACAACAGGCCACTGTCATAGCGCTACAGATAAATAAATTCAGGACCAGTCGTGCGCGGGCATGGCCCGCCCTATAAAAAACAACGGGTTCCACTTATGCTGCTCGTTTCCTTCTTTGGCCTCATTTTTCCAGAAAATGGTGCTCCAGTTGCATCCGTATTTCTGCGGGCACCGGCAACGCGCGTTTTTGCACATGGTCAAAATGAATCACCACACTGACACCCCGCGCACCGCAGACGCCATTTTGCCAAGCCTCCTGCAAGACATGCACGGAGGAATTGCCGATTTTCTGTATCCAGCCACGCAGTTCCACCTCGGCGCCATAATGCAGCTCCGCCAGAAAGTCGACTTCCATGCGGGCAAGAATCAGGGGCATCTTGCGAATATCGAGATCAGGGGTAAAAATCCTGAACAGGGGCTCACGGCCTTTTTCAAACCAGCCGGGCACGCTGGTATTGTTGATATGTCCAAAAGCGTCGGTCTCGTAGACACGCGGAGATATAGCCGTGGAAAACATGGGTCTGCCTTTTATTGCCAGCTGAAGGAAACAATCCAGAGTTGCTGCCGGGCCTTGTCGTAATCGGCCCAGTGTTCGGCATAGCTTCTGCCGGTTTCCGGGTGCCGTTCGGCCCCGGCTATTTCAGCGAGCGGTTGCAGCACAAAGGCATTTTTCAGCACCTCGTCGCGCGGCAACTGCACGCCGTCAATGACACCGCAGGCATCGCCATAGGTAAGAATATCAATATCGAGCGTACGCGAGGAAAACTTCGGGCCGATACGGCTGCGGCCATTGGCCTCTTCGATGGCGCGCAGCTGTGCCGCCAGCGTGCCGACACCAAGTTCGGTATCAATACCGGCAACCAGATTAAAAAAATGATCGCCGCTGAAACCCACCGCCACACTTTCGTAAACCGAAGAAATCACCAGCGCGCCGTAACGCGCAGACAAGTCGGCATACGCCGCACGCAAGTGACGTTCGCGGTCAATATTGCTGCCCAGACTCAGGTAAACGCGTGGCATCAGCCTTTACTTCCCCGCTCGATAATAATGCCCACATCCTGCGCGCCGCGCACGGCGCCCGGTTTGCTCAGGCGCAGGTGCAGCCAGGGCACCTGGAATTCAGTGATGACTATTTCCGCAATTTTTTCAGCCAGTGTTTCCACCAACTGAAATTGTGCGACTTCCACATAGGCGATCAGGCGTTTGGCCACAGCTTTGTAATTCAGTGCATCGTCGATACTGTCGCTGCCGGCTGCGCGCCGGATATCGGTGCCCATTTCCAGGTCGATACTGATGGTCTGGCAAATACGCCGCTCCCAGTCATAAATGCCAATCACCGTGTCTATTTTTAGACCACGAATATAAACGATATCCATTCTGCCCCTCGTGCCTGGCTCTGATTTGACCGGTTCTTGCCATACGGTTCTTGCTATACAATGGCGAGGCCGCTGCTTAAGGATGTCACCATGCCCACGCTTGCCGTCGCCGGACTGCTACTGATTTTCGCTTATCTGCTGGGCTCTGTCTGCTCTGCCATCATTGTCTGTCGCAGCCTGGGCCTGCCCGACCCGCGCACCGAGGGCTCGCGCAACCCCGGCACCACCAATGTGCTGCGCATCGGCGGCAAGGGCGCGGCGGCGCTGACCCTGGCTGGCGACATGCTCAAGGGCGTGCTTCCCGTGCTGCTGGGCCACTACCTCAAACTGGATCCGGCCCTGCTGGCTGGCATTGGTGTCGCCGCCTTCCTCGGCCACCTCTACCCGGTGTTTTTCGGCTTCGAGGGCGGCAAGGGTGTGGCCACCGCCCTCGGCGTGCTGCTGGCCCTGTATTGGCCGCTGGGGCTGATCGTGGTCAGCATCTGGATCGCCGCCTTTGCCGCCACCCGCATCTCCTCGCTGGGAGCCATCATCGGCTTTGTCGCCGCCCCTGTCCTGTGCTGGTGGCTGCTGCCCGGCGCCGAAGGCGGCGTGCTGGGCATGAGCCTGTTTCTGCTGTACCGGCACCAGGCCAATATCCGCGCCCTGCTCAAGGGCGAGGAACGGCGTTTTGGCAGCAAAAAGGAGTAAGCGTAGGATGGGTGGAGCGCAGCGATACCCATCATGTCGAGTCGGTTAACAACGATGGGTATCGCCGCGCTCCACCCATCCTACGTTCCTGCTATAACCCCACCGCCGGCAACTCCGTCATCGGCCAACGCGGCCTGACCTTTACCCCCAAGCCCTCATGTTCCCCCGCCAGCAGGCGCTGGCAGCCGGCAAAAGCGATCATGGCGCCATTGTCAGTGCAGAACTGCGGCGCCGGGTAGAAAACTTCGATGTGATGGCGGCGGGCCATATCGGCCAGCGCCTCACGCAAGCGTTTGTTAGCGCTCACTCCACCCGCCACCACCAGCGTCTTCAGCCCTGTCTGCTTGAGCGCGCGCTGGCATTTGCGCAGCAGGGTATCCACCACGGCCAGTTCGAAGCTGGCGCAGATATCAGCATTCTTTTCCGGGTAATCGGCCGTCTGTTGGCGGGCGTGGAGCACGGCGGTCTTGAGCCCGCTGAAGGAAAACTCCAGGCCGGGCCGGTTGATCATGGGGCGCGGGAAGGCAAAGGCCAGGGCGTTGCCCTGCAAGGCCAGCTTCGCCACATTGGGCCCGCCGGGGTATTCCAAGCCCAGCATCTTGGCCACCTTGTCGAAGGCCTCGCCGGCGGCGTCGTCGATGGACTCACCCAGCAACTCGTAGCGGCCAATGCCGTCCACCCGCATCAGTTGGGTGTGGCCGCCAGACACCAGCAGGGCCACAAACGGAAACGTCGGCGGCTGCGCCTCCAGCAGGGGCGCCAGCAGGTGGCCCTCCATATGGTGCACGGCGATGGCGGGTATGCCCCAGGCATAAGCCAGCGAACGCCCCAGCACCGCGCCCACCATCAGGGCACCAGCAAGACCGGGGCCGGCGGTATAGGCAATGCCTTCGATATCAGCAGGCGCGCTGCCCGCCGCTTCCATCACCTCGCGCAACAAGGGCACCAGTTTGCGCACATGGTCGCGCGAGGCCAGTTCGGGCACCACGCCACCGTAGTCGGCGTGCATCTGGATCTGGCTGAACAGCCGGTGCGCCAGCAGGCCTGCTTCGCTGTCGTAAACGGCCACACCGGTTTCGTCGCAGGAGGTTTCAATACCCAGAACACGCATAAACAGCTCTCATTTAGCCCTTTTCAAGCTTTGCAGATTGGGCCGAACATGGCCAAGCCCAAGCGACAGAAACAGCCCGACAGCGGCTTTTTCACCGAAAAAACAGCTAAGTCATTGATTTGGAAATACCGACCCCTGAAACAGCCCGGCAAGGCTGCGGCATCTTAGCCGAAGCTCCTTTTTTACTCTATACACGGGTTTGCCATCGCCAGGACTTGTGTATAGAATTGCCGCCCTCGTCCCCCCAGCGGGATTTTGAGGCCAGCGACGGCCGCTGCCAACAGGCAGCCCGACGGCAAGGCCCGAACCGAATTCCAGAGAAGGTGAGCACACATGCCCCAAGTGAAAGTGAAAGAAGGCGAACCGTTTGACGTGGCCCTGCGTCGTTTCAAGCGCTCCTGTGAAAAGGCAGGCGTGCTGGCCGACGTGCGCAAGCGCGAATTCTTCGAAAAGCCCACCCAGATGCGCAAGCGCAAGGCGGCGGCCGCCGTCAAGCGTCACGCCAAGAAGGTACAGCGCGAGTCGGTGAAGATCACCCGCATGTACTAAAACTGTCGGCAGTGCAGGCTACGGCCAGGCAGCGCCACAGCACATTCTTGCTGCACCCAAGCGGTACATTCCAGCAATGTACCGCTTTTGGTTTTTCCCGGCAGCCTACGGGGCTGTCGCTGACCGAGGGATAGCCCATGTCCGAGATCAAAGCCCGCCTTACCGACGCCATGAAAGCCGCCATGCGCGCGCAGGACAAGGACCGCCTCGGCGTGATCCGCATGGCCCTCTCCGCCTTCAAGCAGATCGAGGTGGACGAGCGCGTGGAGCTGGACGACGCCCGCGTGCTGGTTGTGCTCGAAAAGCTGGTCAAGCAGCGCCGCGAGTCCGTGGCCGCCTTTGCCAGCCGCCCCGAGCTTGCCGCCAAGGAAAGCGCTGAAATCGCCGTGTTGCAGGAGTTCCTGCCGGCACAGCTGTCGGACGCCGAACTGGACGCCATCATCACCGAGATCATCGGCAGCACCGGCGCCACCCAGGCCCGCGACATGGGCAAGGTGATGAACGAGCTGCGCCCGCGCGTGGCCGGCCGTGCCGATATGGGCTCGCTGTCACAGAAGATCAAAGCCCGGCTGTCGTAAGGTTTATCAGGCCGCCGCAGGCGATTCACGCCTGCGGTAGACTGTCGTTTTAGCTTCCCCCGGATTGACCGCCCATGGCTTTTGGCCGCATTCCCCAGTCCTTCATTGACGATGTGCTGTTGCGCACGGATATCGTTGACCTGATCGACGGGCGGGTCAAACTCAAGAAAGCCGGCAAGAACTACGCCGCCTGCTGCCCTTTCCACAACGAAAAATCACCCTCCTTCACCGTCAGCCGCGAGAAGCAGTTTTACTACTGCTTCGGCTGCGGCGCCTCGGGCAATGCCATCAGCTTCCTGATGGACTACGAGCGCCTGGCCTTTGTCGACAGCCTCAAGCAGCTCGCCGGCCCCGCCGGGCTGGAGCTGCCCGACACCCGCGACGACAGTGGCGAGCCGCGTGAATCCCAGCAGCCGCTATACGACATCCTCGAAGCAGCCGCTGCGTTCTATGAAGAACAACTGCGCCATGCCCCAGCCCGCGAGCGCGCGGTCAGCTACTTCAAAGGCCGTGGCCTGAGCGGCAAGATCGCCAAGACTTATCGCCTCGGCTATGCCCCGCCGGGCTGGGACAACCTGCACAACGCCATGGGCACCGAGCTGGCCGCCCGCGAAAAGCTGCTGGCCACCGGCCTGCTCGTGCGCAACGAAAACAGCCAGAAAATCTACGATGGCATGCGCGACCGGGTGATCTTCCCCATCCGCGACGTGAAAGGCCGGGTCATCGCCTTTGGCGGACGCGTGCTCAACGACGACAAACCCAAATACCTGAATTCCCCCGAGTCGCCCGTGTTCCACAAGGGCCAGGAGCTCTACGGCCTGTACGAGGCACGCCAGCACACCAAAAAGCTGGAGCGCGTGGTGGTGGTCGAGGGCTATATGGACGTGGTGGCGCTGGCCCAGTTCGGCATCAGCTATGCCGTGGCCACCCTCGGCACCGCCACCAGCACCACCCATATCGAGCGCCTGTTCCGCACCGTGCCGGAAATCATTTTCTGCTTCGACGGCGACAACGCCGGCCGCAAGGCCGCCTGGCGGGCGCTGGAAAGCACCCTGCCCGCCTTGCAGGACGGCAAGCTGGTCAGCTTCCTCTTCCTGCCGCAGGACGAAGACCCGGATTCACTGGTGCGCAAGGAAGGCCCGGCACTGTTCGAGGCCCGCCTGAAAAGCCAGACCGAAGGCCTGGCCGACTTCATGTTCCGCACGCTTGGCGCCGAGCTGCGCCTGGACACCATGGAAGGCCGCACCCGGCTTGCCACCGAGGCCAAGCCCCTGCTGGCCACCGTGCCCGACGGCATTTACCGGGAAATGCTGCTGGACGAACTGGCCCGGCAAAGCGGGCTGGACAAGGACAGGCTGAGATCGGCCCTGCTGGAAACGAAGCCACTGCCGGTGACGGTCATCCGCGACCCGGTGGCGCCCGGCCAGCCCGCCGCTTCCAGCGCCGCCTTCGCGCGCCCCGCGCAACCGATACGCCGCACCGCGCGTGCCCCGCGCGCGGCTACCGCCATGCTGTCGCTGACTGATCGCGCCATCCGCCTGCTGATACAAAATCCGTCGGCGGCCTCGCAGCTTAGCCGCGACACGCTGGCCCCCTTGCTGGCGGAGGATGGTCAACTCTTGCTGGAAGTGCTGGAGCAAATGCAGGAAACCCCCGGCCTCAGCGTTGCAGCCCTGATGGGCGCATGGACGGGCACCCCCCTTAGCGAACGTGTAGGGGAGCTGATAGCCCATGAATTCCTGACACCCGACGAAGGCCATGGCCAGGAGTTGAAAGATGTGATCAAACGACTGGAAATGGAGGCATTGAAACGCGAAATTGCTGCCATTACCGCCGATCTCGTCACCAACCCCGACCGCAGCCTGCTACTGAAGCTGCAACAGTTGAAAACCCGTGAACACCAGTTACAAGCTGCCCAATACGCCGGACCAGCTGGCTAGAAAACCGCCAGTTTGCTATAATGTACGGCTTACTTCGGAGTCTTCGATAAATTACCAGATAGCTGACCAGTGATGCCGTTCGGCGTCCGGGCAGGTTGCGTGCTGGATTTGCGCCTGATTACCCCCATTAAGCCATCTATAGTTGATTGAAGTTTCCTTTACACCCGCTGTTGCCGAGGGGCCTTGATGAGCGCCGACAAAGAAAAGCAGAAGTCCCAGCTGAAAGAACTGATCGCCCGTGGCAAGGAGCAGGGTTACCTGACCTATGCCGAGGTCAACGACCATCTGCCGGAGTCCGTCACCGAAACAGAACAGATTGAAGACATCATCCAGATGTTGAACGATCTGGGCATTCCCGTACACGAGCGGGCCCCGGAAGCCGACGACCTGCTGCTGGATGAAAAACCGGAAGCCACCGACGACGACGTGGCCGCCGAAGAAGCCGCTGCCGTACTGGCCTCGGTGGAAAACGAACCGGGCCGCACCACCGACCCGGTGCGCATGTACATGCGCGAAATGGGCACGGTGGAACTGCTGACCCGCGAGGGCGAAATCGCCATCGCCAAGCGCATTGAAGAAGGCGTGCGCGAGGTGCTCTATGCCATGTCGCACTGGCCGGGCGCCGTCGCCACCATCATCGACGAGTTCGACAAGTCCGAGTCCGGCGAACGCCGCCTCGTGGACATCATCGCCGGCTATCTCGACCCGGATGACGACGGCGCTGCCGCCGCCACCGCCGTGGTCGAGATTGACGAAGAAGCCGTCGCCGCCGCCCTGAGCAGCAAGAACGCCGCCAAGGGCGAGGCGGTTGCCGGCGCCGATGACGAGGAAGAAGAAGCCGAAGGCGCCAGCGACGAAGAAGACGAAGCCGACACCGGCCTCGATGTCGAGCTGGCCCGCGAGCGCTTCAACGCCCTCAAGGCCCAGTATGTGAAGGTACAGGCTGCGCTGAAGAAGAGCGGTCGTGGTGGCAAGACCTATCAGAAGCTCCAGATCGAGCTGGCTGAAATGTTCATGCTGTTCAAGCTCACCCCGCGCCTGTTCGAAGGCATCAGCTCGGGCGTGCGTGAAACCCTGCTCAGTGTGAAAGCGCAGGAACGCGGCATCATGCACGTGTGCATACGCCGCGCCAAGATGGACCGCAAGACCTTCATTGACGAGTTCCCGGGCAACGAGACCAATCTCGACTGGACCGACGAACAGATCAAGAAGAAAAAGCCCTATGCCAAGGGTCTGGAAGCCTACCGCGAGGAAATCCAGCGTGCCCAGCGCAAGTTGCTGAGCATCGAGGAAGACCTTGGGCTGCAAGTGGCCGACATCAAGGAAATCAGCCGCCGCATGTCCATCGGCGAGGCCAAGGCCCGCCGCGCCAAGAAGGAAATGGTCGAGGCCAACCTGCGTCTGGTGATCTCGATTGCCAAGAAGTACACCAACCGCGGCCTGCAGTTCCTCGACCTGATCCAGGAAGGCAATATCGGCCTGATGAAGGCCGTGGACAAGTTCGAGTACCGCCGTGGCTACAAGTTCTCCACCTATGCCACCTGGTGGATACGCCAGGCCATCACCCGCTCCATCGCCGACCAGGCGCGCACCATCCGCATTCCCGTGCACATGATCGAGACCATCAACAAGCTCAATCGCGTGTCGCGCCAGATGTTGCAGGAGATGGGCCGCGAACCGACACCGGAAGAGCTGGGCAAGCGCCTGGACATGCCGGAAGACAAGGTGCGCAAGGTACTCAAGATCGCCAAGGAACCCATTTCGATGGAAACCCCGATTGGCGACGATGAAGACAGCCATCTTGGCGACTTTATCGAGGACAGCACCATGGTGTCCCCGATCGACGCCGCCACCAGCGAAGGCCTGCGCGAAGCCACCCGCGAAGTACTGGCCAACCTGACCCAGCGCGAAGCCAAGGTGCTGCGCATGCGTTTCGGCATCGACATGAATACCGACCACACCCTTGAGGAAGTCGGCAAGCAGTTCGATGTCACCCGCGAGCGTATCCGCCAGATTGAAGCCAAGGCTTTGCGCAAGCTGCGCCATCCCTCGCGCTCCGAGCACCTGCGGTCTTTCCTCGACAACGAGTAATCCGTAGCCTTGCACCAATAAAAATGCCCCGCTTTGCGGGGCATTTTTATTGGCCGGTACTTTTTATCAGGGCTGCCGACGAGCAAGAACCCCTTTGAAGTGCTATGCAGCTGTAGCTTTCTTTTTGGGGCGCCCACCGAGCTTGCCATTTTCCCTGGCTGCTGCGGCCTTCGCCGTCGTCGCCGCCCGCCCACCCTTTGCGCCGAGTTGCTGGGCCATCCAGTTGCAGGAACCAAGGGCACCCTCCAACAGAGCTGGCAGATAGAGGTCTGCGTCAAGTGCCGGGAAATGAATGCCCATACCTGACGGAGTGATCTCGATGCCATCCAGCTGATCCGGCTTGGCGGCTTCCAGTCCCTGCGCCCAATGCGGCGAAAAGGCCAGCTCCACACCCGTCGACAGGCTGATGACGATGCGACCGATGCGGCGGTCATACTTGGCGGCCGTCGCCCTTGGCGTGTTCTTCAGGCGCTGTGCGGCCTGCTGGCTAGCGGCTTCAAACTCTTCGTCCGTGACGGCGGTGTCACTCATAGGGGCCATGAATCGTACTCCAGCTCTGGCACAGGCTGGCAAGGGCATCCATAAGCACATTCTTGATGCGGCTCGGTTCCCGTTGCGAAAACCCGTAATTTTCACCCAGTTCCGGTCCGGCGGCCCTTCCCGATTACATGGACATGGGCAGGGCGATGATCGTTGGGGTAATGACTCCCCTCAGGCCACCGATCTGGATGACTGCTGGCATATTGGCATAAACCCAAGCGATTGGGTTTATGGGTAGACAGGCGTTTTGTAACAAGCGAGGAGCCTGCTGCTCCGGCCTGGTGGTCGGCCATCACTTGAGTTCGCGTAATCAAGGCGCCGGAGGCGGCCCCATCCCAACACATTGCGTAGGATCAGCCGCGCCATGGGCCGAAGGCAGCACATCAAACACCACAGCCTGCCCCGCCCGCGCCACATACGCCACCACGCGGTATTTGCAGCCGGCGTGGGCGTTGATGCGCAGGGTGTCGTAGGTGTTCACGCCGGCCTGCGGGTCGGCGCCGCGGTAGAGCACCTTCACGCTATAGACGCCCGGCAGCACGGACACGGCGTCGGCACCCTCGCCGCTGCCATCAGCTACATTGGGCAGGGGCTTGTCATTGACGGCGATGATGCGCACCGGGTCGCCGTGGGAGCCATCATGGTGCAGGCTGCCACCCTTGATGAGGGCCGTGTTCACATCAGCCTGTGCGTCGCCGTCGTAGAACTGCACATGATCGTTGATATTGGCGCCGGCACAGGCGGCGAGCGCCAGCGCCAGGGTGCTTGCCGACAAGCCCCGAAAAAGCTTCATGAAACTCCCCTTATCCATTTTTTGCTTATAGCCGTCAGGCTCTTAGCGCCCATTCTGGCCCGACAGCGGCTTTTGTCAATTTGCATCCAGCAACTCGCGCAAAATAGCCTGCTTGGCCGCGCAGCGTGGCTGGCCCCAGCAGGCGCCATAGCTCAGAGTCAGGTGGCCCCGCTGATAAATGCGGATGGCAAAGGGCTTGTGCAGCAGCACCACGTGCACATAACTGACAAAGGCCTCTGCAAAGTCGTCGTAGGGGTTGGTGGCGCCATAGAGCGTGACAAAGCCGCTGGCCTGCAAATGGGTGTAAACCGGCAGCATGGCGCTGGCCGGCAGGCGGGGCTGGCGGTAATACACCACCTCGCGCCGCTCGGGAAACTGCGGCTCCTGCCGGCTGACCAGCTGTTGCCCGTCGGGACTGAGCTGCCAGGACAGGCGGGTAAAGCGGTAGCCCTGCACCGGCCCTATGGCGCGTATGGGCACATCCCAGGAGGGCGCCAGCGTCGTGCCTATGGTCAGCACATGGCCGATTTCATGCAGCAGGATGTATTGCAGGGCATTGCGGCGGCTGTCTTGCGCGGGCGGCTCTATTTCAGCCTCAAGCCGAAAGTCGGCACCGGGCTGGAAGGGCGTGTTTTCCTTCCAGCTGGCCCAGGCATTGGCGGTCCGGTCCAGCGTGCTGGGGTCGAGCACGATAAAGCCGGCCACCGGTTTGCCGGCGGCGTCCGTCACCTGCTCGGTATAACCCGTGCTGCCGATATGATCGACCAGAAAAATGCCCAGCAGCTTGCGTTGCAGGCACGCCCTGACGCGGGGCGGCAGACCCTCGACCACCGCCTGCAAGTCCTGCATGAAGTCAGCAGGTGGCTGCGCCAGCCGGGGACGTTCGGGCAAGCCGCTCCTGAGGTTGTCGAGGGTGATGAAGTCCACCAGAGCCGCCGACCCCGGAGCAACACGCTCGCTCAGGGGCCGGCTCAGGGCTGACTGCCAATAGTCCAACTGGTGCAGAGGGCTGCCGGCCATGGCCGTAGCGGCGCAAGTGGCATTGGCACATGGCTTGGCTGCGACGGCGACCGTGTGTAATAGACAAACAAGCAAAACCAGCAGGCGCCAGGAGCACGCCTGCTGGCTCAAGGCTCTAGAGCAGGGCCGCAACCTCGGCACCTTCGCGGATGGCGCGGCGGGCGTCCAGCTCGCCGGCCAGCTTGGCGCCGCCGATGACATGGAAACGCTTGTCGCTGACCTTGCCGTCCTTGTCGCGCGGCACAAGATCAACCACCGACTCCTGCCCGGCGCAGAGGATGACATGATCCACCGGCAGGATTTTTTCCTCATTGTCCACACGGATGTGCAGGCCGTAGTCGTCCACCTTGAGGTATTCGACCCCGCCCAGCATGTTCACATTGTGCTGCTGCAGGATCAGGCGATGCGCCCAGCCGGTGGTGCGGCCAGGGCCGGTGCCCATCTTTTTGGCGGGCTTGCGTTGCAGCAGCCAGACTTCGCGCCCGGCCTTGGGCTTGACCTGCGGCACCAGACCACCCTGCTCCCGCACCTTCAGGTCCACGCCCCATTGCTCGCACCACTCGCCCACCGGCTGCGGGGAATGCTCGTGCAGCAGGAATTCGCACATATCGACGCCGATACCGCCGGCACCAATCACGGCCACCTTCTTGCCCACCGGCACGCCGTTTCTCAGCACATCCGGGTAGGACAGCACCTTGGGGTGGTCGATACCGGGAATGCGAGGGGTACGCGGCTTGACGCCGGTGGCGATCACCACCTCGTCGAAGCCCAGCAGGTCGAGGTGCTCACGGGTCACCTTGTTGCCCAGTTGCACCTTCACGCCGGTTGTTTTCAGGTGATTGCGGAAGTAGCGGATGGTTTCGCGGAATTCTTCCTTGCCCGGCACGTTCATGGCCATGTTGAACTGGCCGCCGATATCATCGCTGGCTTCAAACAGCGTGACCTTGTGCCCGCGCTCGGCGGCCACGGTGGCAGCGGAGAGCCCGGCCATGCCGCCGCCGACCACAGCGACCTTCTTGGGCTGGCGGGCCTTTACATAGACCAGCTCGGTTTCAAAGCAGCCCTGCGGATTGACGAGGCAGGTGGCGCGCTTGGCGGAAAAAGTCTGGTCCAGGCAGCCCTGGTTGCAGGCAATACAGGTATTGATCTCTTCCGGTTTGCCGGCGGCGGCCTTGTTGGCAAAGGCAGCATCGGCCAGCAGCGGGCGCGCCATGGACACCATGTCGGCCTGGCCGCTGGCGATGATGGATTCGCAGTCTTCCGGCGTGTTGATACGGTTGGAGGCGATGACCGGCACCTTGAGCTCTTTCTTCATGCGCGCCGTGACGTCGCGAAAGGCCGCACGTGGCACCGAGGTGACGATGGTGGGCACCCGCGCCTCATGCCAGCCAATGCCGGTATTGAGGATGGTGATGCCGGCTGCTTCCAGCGCCTTGGCGATGGCCACCACCTCGTCCCAGGTATTGCCGCCCTCGACGAGGTCAATCAGCGACAGGCGATAACAGATGATGAAATTGGCGCCGACCTCGGCACGTACGCGCTTGACGATCTCCACCGGCAGGCGCATCCGGTTTTCAAGCACGCCGCCCCACTGGTCGGTGCGCTTGTTGGTGCGCGAGCAGATGAACTGGTTGAGCAGGTAACCCTCGGAGCCCATGATTTCCACGCCATCATAACCGGCGGCCTTGGCGAGGCCGGCGCAGCGGGCATAGTCGTCAATCGTGGACAGGACTTCCTTGCCCTTCATCGGGCGCGGCTTGAACAGGGAAATGGGCGACTTGATGTTGGAGGCCGAGACCACGAAGGGGTGGTAGCCATAGCGCCCGGAGTGCAGGATCTGCATCAGGATCTTGCCGCCGTGCTCGTGCACGGCGCTGGTGACGCGGCGGTGATTGAAAATGTCGGCCTTGCGGTTGAGCGTGCCGCCGAAGGGCAGCAGCCAGCCCTGGCGATTGGGCGAGATGCCGCCGGTGATGATGAGCCCGGTGCCGCCCTTGGCGCGCTCGCCAAAATAGGCCGCCAGCTTGCCGTAGTTATAAAAGCGGTCTTCCAGGCCGGTGTGCATGGACCCCATCACGATACGGTTGCGAATCTGGGTAAAGCCCAGGTCCAGGGGTGCAAAAAGATGGGGAAAAGCAACGGACATGGTAAAAACCCTCGCAGAACAGTGTAGGACAGGTTAAAAAACACCTTAGCAGCAGAATGGGCCGGCTGGCCGCAAAACTCCAGTGCCGGCGACATAAAGCATGGTAAAGTTAACGTCGTTAAGATACGTCGAAACAGGCAAAAGTCAATGACCACGGCAGAGAAATCCACCGGCAAAGCGCCCTATCACCACGGCGACCTGCGCCGCAGCCTGATGAACGAGGCTATCCTCATTATTCACGACACAGGCATAGAGGCGCTCAGCCTGCGCAAGCTGGCGGAACGGGTGGGGGTGTCGCAGACGGCGATTTACCACCATTTCAAGGACAAGCAGGCCTTGCTGGGGGCACTGGGGATGGAGGGCATCCACCAGTTTGGCGCGGAGGTTAACAGTGTTCTGCTGGACGACAGCCAGTCAGCGGGTGAGCGGTTCGAGGCTTTTGTGCTGGCCTATATGCGCTTTGCCCTGGCCAACCCGGAGCTGTACGAGCTGATGTTCGGGCGCACAACCTGGAAGCTGGGCGACAACGAGGAGTTCAAGCACAGCGCCCGCGCGGCCTTCCGCCGCTATGGCGAAGGCCTGCGCCAGCTGCAACTGGCGGGCAGCCTGCCCAGCCATATCAACCCGCTACGCCTCGCACAGGTGAGTTGGGCTACCCTGCACGGGCTCTGCCGCATGTATATCGACGGCCTGGCGTTTACCCCGCAGGACGTGGAGGAAATCACCCGCTATGCCATTTCCATGTTGCGGGTGGCGCTGGAGATGAAGCCGGGGTCAGAGCCGGCGTAGTGCTCGAACAGGCAGTCGACGATCACCCCGAGTTCATCAAGCAGGGCTGTGGCCTCCTGTGCATCAGCGATCAGCGCCGCTTCCAGCACGGTCTCGGTGCACTCGCTCATGATCCAGGAAATGCGCCGGGCGCGCTCGGGGCTAAGCGGACTACGCAGGAGCAGCATGGCGGCCAGCACATCGGCGATGCGCTGGTTGGACTCCTTGACCAACTCCTGCAAGGCCGGCTCGGCACGCAGGGCGGCCAGCACGGCCACATAGCCGGGGGCCTGCTTGTAGGCCTCGAACAGGCCCTGCAGGATCAGGCGCAGGTCAGGCTCGGGTGCCGACAGTTGCACCTGCAAGACCAGCATGAGGCCATCGTCCACATAGGCAATGGTGCGCCGGGCAAGGGCCGCAAAGATCGCGAGACGGTTTTCAAAATAGTGGTAAACGGTGGCCGGCGGAATACCCGCCTGCTCGGCAATGGCCGAGGTGGACACGGCGTCGATACCGTGGCGCTCCAGCAGGCTGGCGGTGGCGTCGAGAATGGCGTCTATTTTCTTGCGCGAGCGCTCCTGCACGGGCTGGACACGCTGTTTCGGCTTTTGCGGGCCGTCGGCATTGATGCGAGTGACTCTGGGCATGGCATTACTAAATTGATAGTTATTCAGCTTTATGCTTGACTAGGGAGAATCCGTCAAGCCCGTTTTCCGGCGACCCGCCTTTGGGGCGGCGCCAGACGCACCACCCCGATGAGAGGGAACTCATGCCGCACAACGCATTATCCGGCAACAGCCTTAATCGCCGCCAGTTCCTGAGCCGGCTCGGTGCCGCTGGCACCGGCGCCGTCTTGATGCAACGCAGCCACCCCGCCACCGCCGCCGACTGGGAGAACTGGTCCGGCTGGCAAAAAGCCACGCCGCAAAACATAGCCTACCCTACCAGTGAGGCCGAGCTGGCCACCCTGGTGCGCAGCAGCACGGGGCCGGTGCGGGCCTTTGGCGGGGGCCACTCTTTCAGCGCGGTCGCCCTCAGCCAGGGCACCATGATTTCGCTGGAGCAGCTCAATGGTATCGTCAGCAGCGATGCGACGGCACTGACCGCCACCATTCGTGCCGGCAGCCGTATATCCAGCCTGGGGCCGGCGCTCAAGGACGTAGGTCAGGGACTGCTCAACGAGGCCGACATCAATACCCAATCGCTGGGCGGGGCCATCAGCACCGCTACCCACGGCACGGGCAGAAAACTCCAGTGTTATTCTGCCACAGTCCGCAAGCTTCGTATTGTGCTCGCGGATGGCAATATTGTGGAGTGCTCCACAACACAGGATGCCGAGCTGTTTGAGGCGGCGCAGGTTGGGGTGGGCAGCGTAGGCATATTCTCCGAGATCACCCTGCAAAACCGTGCGGCCTATCGCCTGCGCGAGGTGGTGACGGTGATGAGCACCGATCAGGTCCTTGCCACCCTGCAAGCCGAACGCGACCAGCACCGCCACATCGAGTTCTTTGCCTTCCCCTTTGGCAACAAGGCCATCGTCAAGCGCACCGACCTGAGCAGCGACGCGCCAACGCCGCCGGCCAAATCCAGCGATGACGACGACAGTCTGCTTGACTGGGCCGCCGACACGGCGCGCAAGCACCCCTGGACCAATAGCTGGCTGCAAAGAACCGTCGGCCTGTTCATTTCCGACACGGTGCGGGTGGGCGACTCCTTCGATATTTTCCCCTCGCCGCGCGTGGTGCAGTTCAACGAGATGGAATATTCCATGCCGGTCGATCAGGGCATGGCCTGCTTTGCCGAGCTGCGCGACACCATACGCAAACAGGATATCGACGTGTTTTTCCCCATCGAGTTCCGCTACGTGGCCGCCGATGAGTGCTGGCTGAGCCCGTTTTACCAGCAAGATTCCGTGTCGATCTCGGTGCACCAGTATCACAAGCAGGACTATCACCCGTTTTTTGCCGTAGCCGAGCCCATATTGCGCAAACACGGCGGCCGCCCGCACTGGGGCAAGCTGCACACGCTCAAGGCACGCGACCTGGCGGCGCTCTACCCGCGCTTCGAGGATTTTGTACGTGTGCGCAATCAGGCCGATCCGCAAGGCAAATTCATGACGCCCTACACGCGGGAGCTGTTCACCCTATGAAACGCCGCCACCTGCTGGGCCTGGGCCTTGCCGCTACCGCCGGCGGCGCCTGGCTGCTGCGGCCCGCCGCTCAGGGCGGGCCGCACAATCCCTACTTTTCTGCCCTGAATACGCTGCTGAAAAACGAAGGGCCGGGTCGCCCGCTGATGCTGCTCGATCTGGACCGGCTTGATGCCAACGCCGCGAAGCTGCACGCCAGCCAGCCAGCCGGCAAGGCCTTTCGCGTGGTGGCCAAGTCCCTGCCCTCGCCCCAGTTGATAAAGCATGTGGCCAGCGCCGTGCAGACCAAGCGGCTGATGGTGTTTCATCAACCGCATTTGAATGCGCTGGCCGTGGACACGCCCGACGCCGACCTGCTGCTGGGCAAGCCGATGCCGGTGCACGCTGCCGCCACCTTTTACAAAAACCTGGGCAAAACAGCCTTTGCGCCCGAGCGCCAGCTGCAATGGCTGATCGACACGCCCGAACGCTTGCAGGAATACCGGCAGCTGGCGCAGCAACTGGGCACCACCATACGTGTGAATATCGAGGTGGACGTGGGCCTGCACCGGGGCGGCCTGCAAGAGCCGGCCGACCTGAAGCCGCTGCTGGACATGATAGCCGCCGACCCGGCCCAGCTGCACTTTGCCGGCCTGATGGGCTATGACGCTCACGTTGGCAAGATTCCGACCATCATCGAAACCCGCGACAAGAGCTTTGAGCTCGCCTGCGCGCGCTACCGCGCCTTTCAGCAGGTGCTGCACGACAATTACCCGCAATGGGTCACTACCGACACGGTGTTCAACGGCGCCGGCAGCCCCACCCTGCGCCTGCACGGTGACCCGCGCTCGGGCCTGAACGAACTCTCCGGCGGCTCCTGTCTGGTCAAGCCCGCCGACTTCGACCTGGACCTGCTGGCCGACCTGCAACCCGCCGTGTTTATCGCCACCCCTGTGCTCAAGCTCATGCGGGGCAGCCATATTCCCGGCCTGGGCGCGGCCAATGCCCTCGTGAGCGGCTGGAACCCCAATTTTGAAAAGACCTACTTTATCTACGGCGGGCTGTGGATGGCTCGCTACGAGTCCCCCCCCGGCCTGATCGACAACCCCCTCTACGGCAAGAGCAGCAATCAGGCCATCGTCAACAGCTCCAGCCGCGTGCCGCTGGCCGTGGATGACTACATCTTCCTGCGCCCCACGCAGAGCGAGAAGGTGATGCTGGAGTTTGGGGATATTGCGGTGATCAAAAGAGGCAAGCTGGTGGACTGGTGGCCGGTGCTGCCGACCTGATTAGGCGCATGATTGAGGATGGAGGTGCCGCCGGCTTGGGGGTGAATATAGCCTTGAAAGCCTGCTTACATCAGACGGTGGGTTTGTTTATAATGCCGGCCCCGTGCCTCCCGGCACGGCAGCACCAGCGCAAGACAATGGGCCTGTAGCTCAGTCGGTTAGAGCAGAGGACTCATAATCCTTTGGTCGAGGGTTCGAGTCCCTCCGGGCCCACCATACAATCAATAAGTTACGTCAAAATAGTCCACCAGACTAAAGCCCATGGGGCACTGGCGGGGCACTCACTGACAACAAACCGCGATAAACCACCCCTGCCCGCCCTAATCTTCAGATATAAAAACACCCTCCCAGCCTGTACAAAAAACACTCAACTTTTACCCCAAACTGACCGCAACTGCCCCACTACTGCCCCACAGAAAAGCACATCAAACATAACTTACTGTTTTCTATTATGTTTTTAATTATCACCATAGGATTAACAATCATTAGTTGTCATTTGTCGCGGCTTTTCTTATGCTATTGTCATCAGTTGTGGCTTTGAGGCCCGCACCATGGCAAGCATCGAGAAACGACAATCAGCAGACGGCGCTACCAGCTACCGGGTGAAAGTCCGCATCAAGGGCTTCCCGACCGAAACCGCAACCTTTGACCGCCTGACCGATGCCAGACGCTGGGTGCAGCATACCGAATCCGCCATGCGGGAAGGCCGGCACTTTAAAAACGCTCAAGCAAAGCGCCGCACCGTTGCCGATCTGGTGGACAGGTATCAGCGCGAAGTCATGCCAACCAAATCCGCCAGCAGCCAAAAGGCGCAAGCCGTGCACCTGGCTTGGTGGAAGGCGAACCTGGGCCATTACGTGTTGGCGGACGTGACTCCGGCTCTGCTGTCGGAGTACCGTGACCGCCTGCTGACGGAGCCCAGCAAGCCCAAGAGCGCCGGCTCAGAGCCTCAGAGGCGCGGTAACTCTACTGTGGTGCGCTATATGGCAGCCCTCTCGCACGCGCTGACGATTGCAAGCCGGGAATGGGGTTGGATTGACGACAATGCCTTCCGCCGCGTCCGGAAGCCCAAAGAACCCGCCGGGCGCGTGCGCTTTCTTTCCCCCGATGAATTGGCCCGCTTCCTGGCAGCCTGCAAAGCGTCTGACCGGCCCGAGCTATACCCCGCTGCCATGGTGGCGGTGTCCACAGGCGCACGTAGCGCTGAGGTGATGACGCTGCGCTGGCGGCAAGTAGACTTGGTGCGCCGAGTGATCTACCTGGAACAAACCAAGAATGGTGAACGCCGCACCCTGCCCCTGGCCGGCCCCGCGCTGGAAGCCATAACCGCTTTGTCCAAGGTGCGCCGTATCGACACTGACCTGCTGTTTCCCAGCACCAAGCACGCTGACAAGCCGCTGGAATTGCGCGCAGCCTTTCTTAAAGCCATTGCGCAAGCTGGAATCACAGATTTCCGGTGGCATGACCTACGCCACACGGCAGCAAGCTACTTAGCCATGAATGGCGCGAGCCTGATTGAAATAGCTGAGATTGTTGGGCACAAGACGCTGCAAATGGTGAAGCGTTACGCGCATTTATCGACTGACCACACTTCCAGCGTGGTAACGCGAATGAACAAGGCTGTTTTTGGCGGGGAGTAATACGCCAGCACCACCAATCGAAATTGCCCAGTCTAGGCTTAGCGACTGAAAACCTGTTTCCCTTGCAGACTGGCCGGGCAATCTATTTTAGGGCTGCACCGAGGGAGTGCCTATGTCAGCAGTATTTAAACGTGAGTATTACACGCTGGCTCAGGCAGCCAAGCACCTGGGCATTCCTGACGAAGATCTTCTTCACTTGGGTGCGACCGGAAAGACCAAGATTTTTGGGCGGCTGAGTGCCGACAATCTCTATTACAACGCAGTGGGCACCGATGCCAACAATCTCCATGACAACGCAATGGGCAGCGATGCCGATGATGGACTAATCTTTGATCAATCCCAGACCGGCTGGATGAGACTGGCGCACAACAGCTTCTGTATTCTTTCCAGTGAACACATAAGGAGCTTAGAGCTGGAAGGCGTGGTTAGAGTCGAGATATGCCGTGACATAAGGCGTGATCTGTTGTCGAAGTCTCTAATCGACGTATTTCAGTGGCATTATAAAAAAACAGAGATGTATTTTACGATTGGAATATTCGAGACTCAGGAATATGCCAATGAATACGGCTCTGTTGGTGGAGATAGAGAGGCGCCTGTTATTACGACAAACGACCTCTGGCTGCTGGGCAGCGAAACAGAGCGTATTGCGGAATGCCTACTGAGTGTTAATTCGAGTCGGCTGGTGATGGACAACAGGCCCACGGACAGCCAACTAGGGCTTAGTGATAACGACAAATCCGGTCATCCTACAGGCCAAACGATCAAGCAAGAGGCAGCAGACTCTAGCCCTGTAATGCCGGAAGAAAGCGAATCATCCTGGATTCCAAATGCCAGAAAAATGGCAGAAAGATTTAAGCAAAGCAATTCTAAACTCAGTCAGCAAGGAATTGCGGATAAAGTCCACAAGGAAATGAAGGAAAGACATAAAACGGGAGAGCGGGGAATGGTCGGTCGCGGCGGTAAGGTTCCAGATGCCTCAACCATAAAACGTCACGCCCTAAAGGGAGTGTAGCGCAAGGCAATAGGGCAATGCCCCGAATGCCCCGTCCGAATAACATCACAAGCATATGTAATATATAGGTATTTTCTTAATTTCCCAGCGCCTTACAATGCCCTTGAGAGCGTTTAACGCCCCACCATGATTAGTCCAACAGAGGCGACTACTGGCAATCAAGCCAGCAATTGTCCGATGTTGGAGTGCAAAGAATGTCCCCTTCCAACCTGCTGACAGTTGCCCTTTTCAGCGACAAACACCAGTCCTTTCCTCAGGGCGGCCTCCGCCACCTGATCTTTAACGCCGAAGCCAATGGCCTTGCCGCTTCCGGGGCACTGGTGCGCATTGGCCGCCGCGTGCTGATCGACGAAGCCAAATTCTTTGACTGGGCGACCAAGACCAGCAATGGGCAGGCCACGTAATGAGTAAAAAAAAGGCCGACCCGAAGGCCAGCCCCAATAAATCACCTCACACCAATTCTACTAGGTTCGGCACCAAACGCACCAGCGCCAAGGCGCAGATTTGCCTGCTGACAGCGGCCCTAAAACAGCGCAGTGGCACCGGAGTCAACCGCTTCGAGGTGGAAATATTGGGCATCACCCACCTTGCTGGTCGTATCTGTGACCTTACGAAATGGGGCTGCAAATTCACTCGCCGCAATGAAGTAGCTGTGGACTCCTACGGGGTGCCTCACAAGGGCATTCGCCGCTACTGGCTTACGTTTGTGCCACAACACTTGCACCAGGCCATCCAGGGCTCTGACGTGAAAGCTACAGTCTCGCGCAAGCGGTCACGACGCCTCGCTCAAATCAAGGAGGTCACACCATGAGCGGCAAACCCTCGTATAAAGACGTTAGCGCCGCAGCTAAAGGCCTTTGGCCTGAGATTCTGAAGGAGCTGGGGGTTGATGGGGAGTTGCTGAGCACCAAGCCCGATGGGCGTCCTTGTCCAGCTTGTAAAGGAACCGACCGCTTTAACTACAACAAGACCAAGGGCAGGTTTTATTGCCGCCAGTGCAAACACGATGGCTTCGCACTGCTTCAAGCGGTTCACGGCGGGGCGCTGGAGGAAGCACGTGATCAGGTTGCCGCGTACCTGGGCATGCTTTCTGATGAACACCTAGAAAAAATTGATCTTGATGAATACAAGCGGCGCGCAGCAAAAGACGGCGGCGCCAATCCTGTGCCCCTTGCCAATGTGGAAGAAGAGCGCTTGCGCGCAAAATGCACAGCCAGAGCGGAGGCACTTTGGGAAAAAGCCGGCAAGGCTAAAGCTGACCACCCCTATGTAGTGGCCAAAAAAATCACGCCCTACGGCGCGGGCCAGCTAGGAGAAAAACTCGTCTTAACGCTAGCAAACGCCAACGGAGAACTAACCGGCCTGCAATTTATCCATCCGGATGGCAGCAAGAAATTTTTGAAGGACACAGCCAAAACCGGGAATTGCTTTTGGATTGTCGGCGACAAAAAGAAGCAGCGGTTCCTGATCTGCGAAGGCTACGCCACTGGCGCGTCATTGCACGAAGCCACTGGCTGCACGGTGGTAGTGGCTTTTGATGCCGGTAATTTACTGCCGGTGGCAATATGCGTTCGTACCAAACTGCCACACGCTGAGCTGGTTCTGTGTGCCGATGATGATTTCCATATCGCAGGCAACCCCGGCATAACGAAGGCGCGGGCCGCTGCGCTGGCGGTGGGCGGCTTGCTGGCGGTGCCTGACTTCGGGGCTGACAGGCCGGCGGCGGCGACAGACTTCAATGACCTGCACCAGCACCTGGGCCTTGATACGGTACGCGACTGCGTGAATGCAGCGGCGGCCCCTGTGGAGCCAAAGCCAAACGCCGGTACGGGGCCGGAGGCAACTGCAGGAGTCAGCCTGTATGACGGGAGCGGCAAACAAAAGACTCAGAGCACAGTTCTTCTTGAACTGGCGGGGGATGTGGAATTATTCCATGACTCTGATGGCGAGCCATATGCAGTGGTTGAAGCCAGCGGCCGGCGGCAGGTGCTGGCGGTGAGGTACAAGCCATTCCGTGAGGTTCTACAGTTCCGATATTACCAAGCGTTCACACGAGGCGTATCGGCACAAGCCATGCAGGACGCTATCGACACCCTGGCGGCAAAGGCAAAGTTTGAAGGAGAGGAAAGGCCAGTTCACATGAGGGTCGCCGCCATTATGAATAGGATCGGCACGCGCCCGGAGCGCATCTACCTGGACCTGGCCGACGACCAGTGGCGAGTGGTGGAAGTCACAGCAAGTGGCTGGCAGGTGCTGAACCACTCGCCCGTGATGTTTACCCGCAAAAAGGATATGCGTGCACTGCCATTGCCGGAGTTGGGGGGATGCGTGGAAGAACTACGGCAATTTGTAAACGTGACCGATGCACAATGGCCCTTGATCTACGGCTTTCTTCTCGCGGTGCTGCGTGGGATTGGCCCTTACCCGCTGTTGGTCTTGCAGGGTGAACAGGGTACCGGCAAGAGCACCAGCTCACAGGCACTGAAGGAAATGGTAGACCCCGCGGGTGCTGCACTGCTGGCGCCGACTCGGGATGTTGACGACTTGCGGGTGATGGCCACCAACTGTCCCGTTATTGCCTTGGACAATTTGTCCGGGTTATCTGCGGAGATGTCAGATGCGCTGTGCAGACTTGCCACCGGCGGCGGCATTGCCAAGCGCACGCTCTACACTAACTCCGACATGGAATCATGCAATCTGCAACGGCCCGTCATGGTCAACGGCATTGATGACATCGCCACCCGCTCAGACCTGATGAGCCGTGCACTGCAAATTGAAATGCCGCTGCTGCCCGATGCCAAGAAAGCCAGCGAGTCGGGGCTGTGGGCTGATTTCCGGCAGGCCCGCCCCAAAATTTTGGGTACGCTGCTGGATATGGTGGTTGCGGCCATTCGAGGCTTTGATGCTGAGGCGACTGGAGCGGCTGGCAGGATGGTGGATTTGCGCCGCTGGGTGGCGGCAGCGGAGCGCGGCACAGGGCGTCCTTTGCAGTTCCAGGAAGCCTATAGGGCGAATGGCGAAGAGGCGTCTGCTCATGCTGTGGAATCGTCTTCTTTTGCCCTTGCAGTGTTGCGCCTCGTTGAGAAGGATCGAAGGTGGCAAGGTACCGCCACCGCCCTGCTGGCGAAACTGAACCAAGGCATGGATGACAAGGCCCGGAAAGCTCCCGGCTGGCCTGGGGATGGCCGGGCGACAGGTCGGGCCATCCGGCGCAGTGCCCCCAACCTGCGCGCCTGTGGTGTCAGTGTTGTGACCAAGGACAGCGGCTCAAGGCTGATACATTTAGATTGGGTAGGGAAATTATTGCCCGCAACGCCCTTAACGCCAGAACCCAGCAGTGGCGCCGATTTGTCGGCGGGCGTTAATGAGGTGGCGACGCCCGACAGTGCCTTATCTACGCCCGATTCAGGCGTTAACGCCCAGTTCGCCGACAATAACGCCGGCTTAACGCCTGCGCCAGAAGCCTCGCGCAGCGCGGCTGCTGGCGTAATGGGCGTTTCGGGCAATAAAAAGCCTACCCAATCCAACTCTGATGAAGCCGGCGGAGGAAAGACACCGGCCCGACCCAAGATGCCAGAAATTAACTTTGAGGATGAAGAGGACGGGCCGTGAGCACGCTCATGTGTTCTCGGTACCGTCGGGTTGTCCTGCACGAGAGCGGTCACCGTGCTTCTCGTATGCGTGAGTCATGGGTGGGTGCTGGGCGAGGCGTGGTTGACGGTCACTTGTCTCCCAGCCAGTTTACCTCTCGCAACGGCCAGAACACATGCCGGTTAACTACAGCACATCAATTTCGCTATGGAGCAACAATAGAACTCCAGCCGACGCAGCCAACTGCCTAGCTGACTGCGTGAATGGTGATGGGGACGCCACTGCTGCCGGGTCTGCACGGGCACAGACCCGCCCAGCAATGATCTGCTGATCAGCAACATTGCCCGCTGGCTTGGGCTTGCTAGAGAGTTTGCACTGAATCACAGCCTTGACACCGCCTCGGACATACCTGCCGTGATTTCCCTGATGCCCACAAAGTAGAAAGTAGCTCAGCAACCCCATTAAGGACAGGTTTGCTCTAGAAGATTCTCCTTGCCGCCCATACAATCCGCCATCGCCTTTAGGGAGCCGGACGCAGGGGCGTAGTCAACAATAAAGTCCGAGCGGTCGCGGCCTTTGCCAGTCAGTCCTCCCGTTGATCTAAACCATTCTTTGGGTTGGTGGTACTTTCTACCTATTATTTTTGACGCCAGTTCATCAGCTCTGTCCGGATCCATCCCCTGATCATTGTATTTTTCCATCAAGGCATAATAGTCTGCGTCGCGTTTGATCACATCCATAGGCAGCAACGCGGGAGCTGCATCAATGCTCCATGACTTTCCTTTCCAGATATTACGCTCGAAATTTGGTGAGAAATAAACGTCTGACACTTGTTTGTACAAGTTTGCGTAGTCCGTGTCTTCCAAGTCGGCCCGATCAAGTGTCACCTCAACAGACTCCGCACCAAGGCTGACTTCCTGTTCGGCAATAGCGATGCCAGTCGCCGCCCAATCAGAAGAGGCTCCACCTTCGACAGTAGCCACGATCAGCGCAACCTTTATACGGTTCGTGTTCGTGTCCTCAACTGTGTATTTAACAATCCGAAAAGGCAACGCCCGACCTAGCAAAGCGTCAGGTAACGGCTTGCCTTCCTCTGGCGCCGTTGTTGGAGCAATTGATGCCCCAGTATTGTTGTTGGCGGCGTCGGAGCCCGAATACTTGTGAGTAAAGTGCAGTAGGAGATATAACAGCAGCATGAAGCCGCCGAGTCCGCCGAAAATTATAAGCACTAATGCCTTTACATTTAGTAACCGATCCAGTGACTTGTCGTTCATCTTGTTTATTTCTGATGTTGGTGGTTTGTGACGCTGATAACTTCACAGCGTGTGACAGGTAACGCACTTCCTTTCTATCCACTCTGCGCAGTTCTGATATTCCTTAAGTCTCGTGTCCTGAGCCAGGATAGGAATAGCTTCAGTTGAGTAGCTATACGCCTAAATGTCTGATTTGCAGAACCGACATATTTTGGCGGTAGGTAAAATAAGTTCAGAACAATGTGGGCAGGGGATTCGCTGTGGCTCCGGCTGAATTAGAGGAGACTGCTCTATCCCATCCTTGACTTGCTTTGGGCCTCGCCCTGCTATTTTGTCAAAGCCTCGCAAAAACACTATTGCGGCCCAGATTATGGCGGCAAAAATAAAGAAGACAATCATCATGCTTAAATCTCCTGTTAGTCTGCATTGCACTAATATATTTACGTCGCCAACGTGTCAGCGGAGGCTACCATTTGACGCTCTGTGCTTCACAACCAGCCCTCAACTCCACCATGATGCGAACAGGTGCCGCTATGATGCTGACTAAAACTGTAGCTGCCGTCTCGGCAAAGCGCCGTTGCCCCGTCCGGAACACCACCATTTTTTGTGTGAGCAGGCGAGTGGACAGTATTACCATCAGAATTCACATAGCTGCCGTGCTCAATCAGACCGGAGTCGTCGGGGCTTGAACTCCGGTGGTGTTGTGACTTGGCCTCAGTAGATAACGGCTGAAATAGCGATAGGAAAATAACCAGAGAGATGAAAGCAACTTTCATTACTAGATTGCCTTTGGTGGTTGTATTGGGTGGGTGGTCACATGTCCCAGCAGTTTGCCGGACCGTGCCGCTAATCCTCGCCTTGTTTGGCTGTGGATTCAGATGCTGCGCCCAACGAGGGAGAATCCATAGCTCTCAATTTGCCATACAGGCAAATTCATAGCAAGTTAGTTGCCTGTATGGCTTTGCCTATGGGGCACGATAAAGTCAAGAATCTTGCCCATGAATATTGGGCACGTTATACGAACCCTTCGAATTGAGCGGGGGTTGACTCAAGAGGAGCTTGCTCTGGCGGCGAACATCGTCACCAGCAATGTTTCGCGCATAGAGTCAGGCCACCGCAACCCGTCAATCGCCCTGCTTGAGCGGCTTGCCGAAACACTCAGCACCCCGGTCAGCGCCATTTATGCAGCGGCAGAGGGTTTGATTGACGACAAGGAAACCACAGACGACCAAAGTCTTAGTGACGCTCAATCTTTGCTGAGGCACTTCCAGGGCCTATCGGCCGGGCACAAGCGCCTGACCCTGGAATACGTCAAGATGCTAAAGCGACTTCAAAAGGAGGAGTCTACAGCATAGTTATGAACGGAACCGCCTGAGTGGTTCCGCCAAGAGGCTGCAGCTGAGTACGGTAGATGGGGCTTGGTGTCGGCGCCCTCGCGCGTTGGCAAAAAAGCCCGCAAGGCGCCAGAATATTATTCTAGTTGATTGAAGTGAGCGACGGCTAGTCAGGAGAAGTTGATAACTCCAGCAATGCTGCCACGCCAGCCAACGGGCCGTCAGATCAGAGAAAACCTGCATTAGCTGGGCTGGCGCCGTCAGATGCACCGCAACGGCCAGCCAGGCGGCACACCTAGGCCATGGTCGCTGGCAATATCCGTAACACGATTGCTGCCATCCGCCTGGGCCTTGATGACGACCAGATAGGGCCTCGCCACGCACACCCTCATCACTCCAAATTGCTGCCAAAGTCTCTTTTTCAAAACGGATTTTCCGTCACGAGCAGTTCCCATGCCCTGTTAAGAGCCCCAAAAAGGGAGCCCCCCCCCCTTCTAACCCAATAGCACCTAGCTTCTGATGACAAGTGCGCGGAGCAATCCGTGGGACACTGGCGGGGCACTTGACCGCAAAAAAAGGCAGCTACCCACAACACACGGCAACTGACAGAGCACGCCAAGTAATTGATTTATATGTTGTTATCTATTGTCACTTGTTGTCGGCAACTACCAAAAATGAAACTCATAATCCTTTGGTCGAGGGTTCGAGTCCCTCCGGGCCCACCATCTTTATCTTGAAGACTCAATTACTTAGAAAAATCCGCTCTACACCCGTTCGCCATACCCGCTATTGTAAGAACCATGTAAGAAGAAAAAGCCAACCTATAGCCCAGCATACTGCCCCAACCGCAAATCCGCCGACTTCGATCCAACAGCCCCGTGCATTGGCTTTTCCTCAATGCCTCCCTGACCGAAAGTCTGGATGTAGTCAAGCTTTCCGGCTACAAGTGTAGCAACTGGTTTAATTCCGGCCAGCGGCCTAATATCCCCTTCGCCCACCGCGACAACCAATAACGCCCGACGTTGAGCACTGCTGATTTCTCCATTGTAAATGATTTGAGGGTTCCATATGACCGAGCTAGGGTCTGTTGACGTTTCATTGGTCGTGGCGTTGCTGGTCAAAATCGCGCCACGCTTCTGTGAAGAGCTGGCACGACCGACGACTTGTGGTGGCTCCACACGAG
>Ga0302193_10000055_pt1 | contig 91011 bp, 81 predicted proteins | sample II_Bog_E3_3_FD_200228 | JGI IMG/M metagenome (GOLD analysis project Ga0302193, IMG submission 200228) | Peat permafrost microbial communities from Stordalen Mire near Abisko, Sweden - II_Bog_E3_3 | ecosystem: Environmental > Terrestrial > Soil > Wetlands > Peat | place: Sweden: Abisko...
TTGACCAGCAACCCTTCGGGACGGGACTGTAAAGCCCCATTGCGGCGTCTTTCGTCGCTTGTGTACAACAAGTACACCGCGCTCCTCATTCCTTGCACTAGGGCTTTACAGTCTCCGGCGCCACGATCAATGAAACGTCAACAGACCCTAGTAAGTGACTTTCTCCCCTCTACCAGCTGCGCTCCCAACGCTGCCTGGACTACCCGCCGTCCAGGCGGGCATCCCGGAGGGAGAGGGGACAGAGTAATTATTCCTGCCGTTTGGCGCGTTTGCCGAGCAGTACGTTAAGACCATCGCTCAGCAGATCTGTCCCCGAGCGTGCCGCTTTCCAGGTGGTGTCGCGGATCACATCGACGGCATTCATGTCAGCCAGGCTTTCAATCACCGCACGCTTCACACGCATTTCCACGGTGCGGCCGATCTCGTCATGCCAGTCCTTGAGGCGGCGCTCAAGATCGCGGCGCATGCGGCGCTCGTACAGCCACATGGCAAACACAGTGATGCCGCTGGACAGCAGCGCGGTGAGCACGATGATGGATAGAGGCTCGGTCATGAACATTTAGCCTTTGATATTTGCGGCGGATTCTAACAAAAAGCTGCTGAGCGACCGCAATTATTTGTAATAAAGTAATAAGAGCCTGCCGGAAAACCTGACCTGCTGCTTACGGCGGGCACAATACCTGATCAATACATGCACAGGCGCTGACCGCGCTCAGCTAGACTGGACGCCACTACGTCATGCAACCACACTCGCCGGAAAATTACAAAATGATCACGATAGAAATCACCAATCTGGACGAGATCGTCAAGGAACACCGGGGCCCGCTGTCGGCCCTGCTGGGCAAGCTGGTGACGGATGTCGAGGGTGAGGTGGAGCGCATCATCATCAACGAGTTGCGCGCCGAATTCGAGAAACGCGGCATCAAATCCAATATATGCAGCATTGCCGGCATCAGCCTGCGCCGTCATGTGACCTCCTGAACAGAAGGCAATCAGTCTGGCGCAAAACCGGCCAGCCGCCGGGCCTGGCCTGGCCCCACCAGTTCCATCTCCAGCGTCCTGATCTGGGCGACACCAAAGGGCGAGCCCGCCAGCACCCCGTCACTCAACCAGGAGGTCAGCTGCGCCACCAGAGGCATATGACTGACCAGCAGCAGCTGTGGGTCGGCCTGCCGCTCCAGCCACTGGCAGACCCGCCGGGGGTCACCGTCGGGCGTCAGCAATTCCTCCTGCTCAACCGCCACAGCCGCAATAATGTCGGCCACGATATCTGCAGTCTGGCGGGCACGGCGATAGGGGCTGACCACGATACGCAACGATCCCAAGCCCTGCGCTTTCAGCCAGCGCGCGCTGGCCAGCACCTGCCCGTGGCCATGGGGGGTGAGCCCGCGCACGCTGTCATTGTCGCCGCGCAAGGCCTCAGCCTCGCCATGGCGCATGATCCAGAGCTTCATTGCGGGCCTGCCGGCTTGGGCAGCACGAATTCGACATCGCTGCTCTGGCTGGCCAGCATGAGCCCCTGCAGTACCGCTTCAAGCGGACGGCCATTGAAAATAATGTCATAAAGACCGGCGACGATGGGCATGCGTACCCCCATCTCGTCGGCCTTGTGCTTGATCATCTGCGTGGTATTGACACCCTCGGCCACCTGCTCCAGCTCCTCCACCACGCTCTCAAGGCTCTGGCCCTGCCCCATGGCAAAGCCCACCTGGTAATTGCGGCTGAGCGGCGAGCTGCAGGTCGCCAGCAGGTCGCCCACCCCGGCCAGCCCCAGGAAGGTCATGGGGTTGGCCCCCAGGTGCACGGCAAAGCGGCTCATTTCCGCCAGCGCGCGCGTCATCAACATGCTGCGCGAGTTTTCACCCAGTTTCAGGGCGGCGGCCATACCGGCGGCAATGGCATAGATATTCTTGAGCGCCCCGCCCAACTCCACGCCATAAACGTCGGTATTGGCAAACACCCGGAAATACGAGGAGGCCAGCACCTTGTTGACCTGTTCACGCACCTCGGCATATTCGCTGGCGATCACGGTGCCGGAGGGCATGCCACGGGCAATTTCACGCGCGAGATTGGGGCCGCTGAGTACGCCGATACGGGCCACGCCCGACTCCTCGCGCAGGATCTGGCTCATCAGGGTAAAGCTGTCTTTTTCGATGCCCTTGGTGGTGCTGACCAGTACCTGATCCAGGCGGAACGAAGCACGCGCAGCACGCACCACGCTGCGAAAGGCTTTGCTGGGGATGGAGACGAAAATGATGTCGGCGGCGGCCACGGTGGCATTCAGGTCGGTGCTGAAGGCCAGGGCATCGTGCAGACGGAAGCCGGGCAGGTAGCGGCTGTTTTCGCGGCCCCGGCTCATTTCGGCCATTTGCGCCTCGTCACGCAGCCAAAGCGTGGTGGAGCTGCCACCCTCGGCGGCCAGATTGGCCAGCACAGTGCCGAAACTGCCCCCACCCAATACTGCAACCCTTTGTTTTTTATCAGTCATTCCTGTTTCCTGGTAGCTTGCTACTGGCACAGTATACTTGGGGAATCTTTAGGGGTGACTAACAGCCACCCAATATTGTCAAAATACCCAAGGCAGGCATACAGTATATGAATCTTGTGTGCTCAAGCCACGGTCAAGCTGGTTAGAGGCGGCCATGCAGCTGCAACAGAATGCTCCCAGGCGTATCAACCCCGTTCTGCTGGGTGGGCTGCTGACTGGCTTGCTGATGTGGGCCGGCGCGGCCCTGGCGTTCGAGGCGCTGAGCAATAATAACCTGAGTGAAGCGTATATTGGCGCCAGCACGCCAGCGACAGAGCACTGCAAGCCGTCCACCAGTACGGCCAACACCCCTACCACGGGCAATAACACCAGCTCCTGCCCAGTACTGGACGCCACCGGCCCTTTGCAGAATGCCGCCCAGGACATCGTCGTCAAGCAGACCCTGGCTGAAGATGCGCCCCGCTCCCTGACACCCGAAAGCAACCCCCTCCTGGATCCGGGGGCCTTGATGGCTATTGGCAATGCACTTTCCGGCAACAACACCAGCCCCGGCGCCAACACGCCCGGCCAGAATACGGGGGGCGGCTGGCACCCGCACTGAGCCCCGCACATGAAAAAGGGCTGCCCGAAGGCAGCCCTTTCATTTCTTCGACAACAGTATTACGAAGCCAGCAGTAGCTCGTTGATACGGCGCACATAAGCCGCCGGATCCGTCAGCTGCCCCCCCTCCGCCAATACCGCCTGATCGTGGATAATGGCGGCAAGGTTGCCAAAGCGGGCCTCGTCCTGCTCGCCATCCAGCCGCTTGACCAGCGCATGCTCCAGGTTGATTTCCAGCACTGGCTTGCTGTTGGGCAGGCTCTGGCCACTGGCGGCCAGCAACTGGCGCAGCTGGGCGCCCATATCATGTTCGTTGAGCACGAGGCAGGCGGGTGAATCGGTCAGGCGATGGGTGATCTTGACCGAATCAACGCTCTCGGCCAGCGCTTTTTCCAGGCGCTCGATCAGGCCCTTGCCGGCCTCTTCCTGCTTTTCCTGCTCGGCCTTTTCCTCGTCGCTGTCCAGCTCGCCCAGGTCAAGGTCGCCCTTGGCCACGTGCTGGAAGGACTTGCCGTCGAACTCGGTAAGGTAGCTCATCAGCCACTCGTCCAGACGGTCGCTCAGCAGCAGCACTTCGACACCCTTCTTGCGGAAGATTTCCAGGTGCGGGCTGTGGCTGGCAGCAGCATGGGTTTCGGCGGTGATGTAGTAAATCTTGTTCTGGCCGGGCTTGAGGCGGGCCAGATAGTCAGCCAGCGCCACATTCTGCTCGTCATTGCCCGTTTCCGTAGAGGCGAAGCGCAACAGCCTGGCGATCTTGTCGCGGTTGGCTGTGTCTTCGGCGATGCCTTCTTTCAACACCTGGCCAAAGGCCTTCCAAAAGGTAGCGTATTCCTCGGGCTTTTCACTCAGCTTGGCCAGCATGTCGAGGGCGCGCTTGCTCAGGGCCGTCTTCATGTTGTCGATGATTTCCGAGGACTGCAGCAGCTCGCGGGAAATATTCAGCGGCAGGTCGGCCGAGTCCACCACGCCCTTGATAAAGCGCAGGTAGAGCGGCAGGAACTGCTCGGCGTCGTCCATGATGAACACGCGCTGCACATAGAGCTTGAGGCCACGCGCGGTATCGCGCTGGTACAGGTCGAACGCAGCACGGCCGGGCGTGTACAGCAGGGAAGTATATTCCAGCTTGCCTTCGACCTTGTTGTGGCTCCAGGCCAGCGGGTTTTCATAGTCGTGGGCAATGTGCTTGTAGAAAGCCTGATAGTCCTCGTCGCTGATTTCCGTGCGCGGGCGGGTCCACAGGGCGGTTGCCTTGTTCACCACTTCGTATTCGGCGGCTTCGGCCTCGTCGCCCTGCTTTTCCTTGTGCATGCAGACGGGCAGGGAAATATGTTCGGCATATTTGTGGATGATCTGGCGCAGGCGCCAGCCATTGGCAAACTCGGCGGCGCTGTCGCGCAGGTGCAGGGTGATGCTGGTGCCGCGCTCGGCGCGCTCGACGGACTCGACGGTAAACTCGCCCTCGCCTTGCGACTCCCAGCGCACGCCCTGGTCAGCGCCCAGGCCGGCACGGCGGGTCAGCACCTCGACGCGATCGGCGACCACGAAGGAGGAGTAAAAGCCGACGCCGAACTGGCCGATGAGCTGGGCGTCCTTCTTCTGGTCGCCGCTCAGCTTCTGCATGAATTCGGCGGTGCCGGAGCGGGCGATGGTGCCGAGGTTGGTGACCACTTCGTCGCGGTTCATGCCGATGCCGTTGTCGCGGATGGTGATGGTCCTGGCTTCGGCGTCAAAGTCCACCCAGATTTTCAGCTCGGTGTCTTCGGCTAGCAGCTCGGGCTGGGCCAGGGCTTCGAAGCGCAGCTTGTCGGCCGCGTCGGAGGCGTTGGATACCAGTTCGCGCAGGAAGATTTCCGGGTTGCTGTACAGGGAATGGATCATGAGGTGCAGTAGCTTCGACACCTCGGTCTGGAATCCACGGGTTTCTTTGGCGGCCTGTACGGTCATGGGGGCATCTCCTCCTTGTTTTGATCAAAGACGTTGATCGGGATTTTTGATCGAGAGTTTTTATCGACTTGGGCAAGATGGGGGTGCCAGTGCCAACTTCAACCGAGATTGCTCCAAAAAACAGTCGCCGCCCCGGCGCGGACTCGTCTACACTCAGTCGGTCTGCTCCTTGGGGTCAGGGAACTGCGAGCCTGTATCCAATGGGACCACTTGCAGCCTTGGCCACCGGCTCCGCGCACAGGCCGCAAGGACAAGCAGGCAAAAGGGTTGATAATAAAATCAGACAAGGATACTCATCATGATGAAGAAGCTTCTCGTTGTTGCTCTGCTCGCCGGCTGCTCCAGTTTCGCCATGGCCGACCAGGACGTAGGTTGTGGTCTGGGCACCATGATCTTCTCCGGCCAGTCCGGCCTCCTCCCCAAGGTGTTCGCCGCCACCACCAACGGCACCTTCGGTAACCAGACCTTCGGCATCACCACTGGCACCCTGGGCTGCGAACAGGACGGCGTCATCAGTTCCCGCGCCAAGCTGAGCATGTACACCGGCTCCAATATCGAAAACGTGGCTCGCGACATGTCCGTAGGCCATGGTGACTCCCTGAACGTGGTTGCCGACCTGATGGGCGTCAAGGATCAGGACAAGGCCCACTTCTTTGAAACCACCAAGGCCAATTTCGGCAAGATTTTCGCTCCCGAAAACAAGACCACTGGCCAGATCCTGGCTGCCCTGCACCAGGTCATGGTACAGGACGCTACCCTGGCTCCCTACGCAGTCTGAGCGTAGCCGGCACCCGGCGCCAGCCGGGTGCCCTTTGTGGTTCCCACTCCCTGCCTGAGCCAAAGACTCCCCGTGCCTACGTTTTTCCTTGCCGCCCTGCTTCTGGTGCTGGGCCTTGTTGTGCCTGCCACGACCCTGGCCAACTCTCCCCTGGCAAATAGTGTCCTGCCCAGTTCCGCCCAAGTTGCGCAACTGGCTGCCGACCCCTTTTGGCGGGTCTTGCTGTATTACCAGCCTGTCCATGGCGGCTATGTCAGCCAGGCCACGCAGTCCGACTTCTTTCTGAGCCCACAAGGCCGCACCTCCCCCGCCGCTGAACTGCAGGCGACCCTGCAACGCTGGCTGGGTGAAACCAGCCCGGCGCCCGATACCTCGGTGAGCTGCCGCTTTCCAGCGCGTATCAGCTGGCTGCGCCAGCGCCTTGGCATTACCCCGGAGCAGCACGCCGAGGCACCCTGCCCCGCCCTTGAAACCTGGCTTGCGGCCATCAACCCGGCCCAGGCCACGCTGGTGTTTGCCTCGGCCTACCTTAACAATCCTTCGTCGATGTTCGGGCACACCCTGCTACGTATCGACACGCCGGACCAGAGCGAGTCCGCGCCCCTGCTGGCCTACGCGGTCAATTACGCAGCGGAAACCCGCGAAAGCAACGGCATCATGTTCGCAGTCAAGGGCCTGACCGGTGGCTATCCTGGTGGCTTCTCGATCCTGCCCTATTACCAGAAGGTGAAGGAATACAATGACTTCGAGAACCGTGACCTCTGGGAATACCAGCTGACGCTGAGCCCGGCGGAAATCCACCGCCTGCTGCAACACCTGTGGGAAATGCGCGGCATCCACTTCCCCTACTATTTTTTCTCGGACAACTGCTCGTACGAGTTGCTGGGCCTGATCGAGTCGGCCCGCCCCGGTCTTGCCCTGCGCCAGCAGTTCCCGGTTTACGCGATTCCGGTCGATACCGTGCGTGTGGTACTGGCCCAGCAGGGCCTGCTCAAGGCCATGCACTACCGCGCCTCCAGCGCCACTCGTCTGAGCCATGAGGTGGCCCACAATAGCCAGGCCGTGAATGACGCGGCCCGCCAGCTGATGCAGCAGCCTGATGCAGGCACGCCGGGCCTAAGCCCCGTCGAGCACGCGCAGGCCCAGGAAACGGCCTACGACGACCTGTATTACCGCTACCTCAGCCGTCAGGTTCCCGCCGACAGCACCCCACCCCTGTTGCGGGCGCTGCTGGTAGCGCGCAGCCAGACCGATGTGCCCGACCAGCGCACATTGCCCCCCCAGCCGGCTGTTGATCCGGCCAACGGCCACGCCACCAGCCGCATCGGCCTGGATGCCGGAGACGACGCTGGCCGGGGCTTTGTCGGCCTCGACCTGCGTCCCGCCTACCACGACCTGCTGGACCCGCCGGGCGGCTATGTGGCCGGGGCACGTATCGACTTTCTCGACACGGGCCTGCGCTATACGCCCAAGACCGAACAATTGCGGCTTGAGCACTTCACCCTGTTTGCCATCGACTCGCTGAGCCCGCGCAATGACTTCTTCAAACCCCTGTCATGGGATGGCGCCATGGGCCTGCGCGAGGAGCCGCTGGACGCCAGCGGCCACTTTAGCCACAGCGACCGCCACCCGGTAAGTTATGCCGAGGGCGGCGCGGGTGTCAGCATTGCACCGGCCGAGGGCATGCTTTGCTACGGCCAGCTGCAAGCCAACCTTGAAGCCAGCCCGGCGCTGAAGCAGGGTTGGCAGGACGGCTTCGGCCCGCGCCTGGGCTGTCTGGCCGCCAGCCAGCAAAGCCAGTGGCAACTGGAGCTTGGCAGCCTGTATCGCCACGAGCAACAGGTCTGGGAGTCCCACGCCCTGCTGGGCTGGCAATACCAGCTGAATCCAGCCCAGGCCCTGCGCCTTAGCCTGTCGGTCACGGCGGAAAACAGCCAGCGGGCCGGTACGGGTAGCCTGGTCTGGCTGTACTATTACTGAGAACTGCATCTGAAGATGGGGGTGGGCAGTGAGCAAATCAGGTTAACGGCCCCCGGCCAATCAGGTATTATCGGCGCTCGCCCACGGGTAACCCTTATTTACACAGGTTTAATCATGCAGATAGCAAAAGACAAGGTCGCCAGCATCGAGTACACACTGACCGACACTGAAGGTACGATACTCGACAGCTCCGTGGGCGGCGAACCGCTGGCCTACCTGCACGGCGCCGGCAATATCATCCCCGGCCTGGAAAAGGCCCTGGAAGGCCGCAAGGTTGGCGACGCCTTTGTCGTCAGCATTGCCCCGGTCGATGGCTATGGCGAAAAAGACGATTCCCTGGCCCAGGAAGTGCCCCGCCATATGTTCGGCGGCGTTGACCAGATTGAAGTCGGCATGCAGTTCCATGCCCAGACCGACCACGGCATGCAGGTTATCACCGTGGCCGCCGTGAACGGCGACATGATCACGGTTGATGCCAACCACCCGCTGGCCGGCCAGACCCTGACGTTTGACGTGAAGGTTGTTGAAGTGCGTGCCGCCACCGGTGAAGAGCTGGAACACGGCCATGTGCATGGCGCCGGCGGCCATCACCACTGATTTTGATCATTCGGTATGCAAAACGGCGCCCTTGGGCGCCGTTTTGCATACGGCAAGCCGGGCGGCATGACTGTAGTTCCGAAAAATTCATCGAAGTGTCGGACAATCTCAGGCCCTCATTTTACCCGCCATGGTAAATTGCCCCTGTAACAAGCACCTGCGGCAGGCGCCAAGCCTGTTTGACCGTAGTTTGCGCGAAGGAACGCGGGCCTGGATTTTAATCTGCCCCTTAGTTGTTCTTGGCTGGGTGCCTCCTCAGTGAACCCTGCTTGTATTGCGCTGAACTAACGGTTTTCAGGTTAATGTATTTCCCGGCCATGATCGCCCGATCTCGCGCATCATTCTGGCTTGTTCCGCCTACCCGCCCGGGTAGGCGTTTTTTTTTGCTTGCAGGGATGCAAGTACGTATGCGCAGGCAGGATGCCGGAGCAGACGCGGAAGTGAGAATCCCACACCGCCCCCCGTTCGGCGAACTGGTGAGCCTCACACATGCAGTGAATAAAATCACGCCGCAAAAAACTCCACCTCGGAAATAGAGCCAGCACGCATGTGCATGGCGTGTCCGCCAACCCCGTTCAGGGCGCCCTCAATAACCTTCGGGTAAGCAGCGCACCCATGTCCCTGCGTGTATCGCAGATGACATGAATATAGAGAATGTCCTGGCGGAGTTCGTAAATGATACGGTTTAAGCCGGACACAAGTTGGCGGTATTGGGTGAGATGCAGGCTTTCAAGCTCGGCAGGCAACGTGCCGCAGACTGGAAAAGCCTTTAGCGTTTCGACCGATTCCCTGATCTTGCCGTAACTCGCCTGCCAGAGATCCTTGCCAAAATGCCTGATGAGGTAGCTCCGCAACTCCCGGATGTCTTGCTCCGCAGACTGGAGAAAGACGACACGGACGCTCATTCAGCGTCTTCCTTGTCCAGGTCGGCAAATACTGCATCGGCGGACCGGAACAGCCCCTGCTCCAGTTCGCGGCTGCCCATGGCCAGTATCTTGAGCATGGCCAGGGTTTCTTCCTGCTGCTCGTAAGAACGAACATCCATGACCACCAGCCTGGCTTCACCGTTCTGGGTAATCAGCATGGGCTCGCGGGTCTCGAAGACTTCCTTGACGATCTCGGCGGCATGGCTCTTAAGATAGCTGATGGGTTTGACCTGGGTGGAGTATTTCATGGCTGGCTTCCGGCGTATGAACACAACTGGACTGATTATAGTCCGAATTTGGTCCTTTCTCCATGATCACGAAAGGTGTCCGTCAACAACAGGCCGCATGCGCGGCCTTTTCGATCACGGATGGGCAGGCGGTACCGGGGGTATGGCGGGGACGGGAGCCATGGCCTGCAATGTGACCTGGCTGAACGGAGGCGCGTAGCTCATCATGGAGCCGGTGGCCGCATCCACGAAAAAGCTCGGCCAGAACAGGATGTCCAGCAGGGAAACAGCGTTGAAGCTGGTGGGAACCGACACAACTGTCGTCTGATAGCCTTCCAGACTGTACTGCACCGCCGGATCGGTGAATGTGCGCTTCATCGAGATGGTGACGGGGGTCTTGCCAAAATCGACACCGTTGAGCCGTACCAGCGCCCCTTCAGGCTGGGTGTTGAAGGTGACGGGCTGGTACTGGCCGGAAATGATGGTGGCGCAGCCGGTCATGCCAAAACACAGGGCAGCGATGGCAGCAGCAAGGCCATGGTGCCTGGAAAAGGTTTTCCGGGAATATTGTAAATGCATGTAAGGAGGCTCCTGCCCTGTAATTAAAAAATAAGGCCGCTTGCGCGGCCTTATGAATAGTGCTCGATGCTTTACTTCCAGCCGGTGATCTCGGCAATGCCCTTGCCCAGTTCAGCGGGATTGTGCACGGTCTTCACACCAGCGGCTTCGAGCGCCGCGAACTTGTCGGCTGCCGTGCCCTGGCCACCGGAGATGATGGCGCCGGCATGGCCCATGCGCTTGCCGGGAGGGGCAGTCACACCGGCAATATAGGACACCACGGGCTTGGTGACATGCGCCTTGATGTAGGCAGCGGCCTCTTCTTCGGCGGAGCCGCCGATTTCACCCACCATGATGATGGCTTCGGTCTGCGGATCAGCCTGGAACAGCGCCAGCGCGTCGATAAAGGTGGTGCCCGGAATGGGGTCGCCGCCAATGCCGATACAGGTGCTCTGGCCAAAGCCCAAGTCGGTGGTCTGCTTGACGGCTTCGTAGGTCAGGGTGCCGGAGCGCGACACGATGCCGACCTTGCCAGGCAGGTGAATGCTGCCGGGCATGATGCCGATCTTGCACTCGCCCGGCGTGATGACGCCCGGGCAGTTCGGCCCGATCAGGCGCACACCACCCTTGCGCAGGATGTATTCCTTCACGTAGAGCATGTCGATGGTCGGCACGCCTTCGGTGATGCAGACCACGAGCTTGATGCCGGCGTCCACCGCTTCGAGAATGGAATCCTTGGCGAAGGCAGCGGGCACGTAAATGACCGAGGCATCGGCGCCGGTGGCGGCGACGGCATCGGCCACGGTGTCAAACACCGGCAGGCCGAGGTGGGTAGTGCCACCCTTGCCGGGGGTCACGCCGCCAACCATTTTGGTGCCGTAGGCAATGGCCTGTTCGGTGTGGAAGGAGCCCTGGGAACCGGTAATACCCTGGCAGATCACCTTGGTGTCTTTGTTGATCAATACGCTCATGGTTTACGCTCCCACCGTCTTCACAACCAGCTCGCCGGCTTCATTGAGCGAGGCAGCCGGGAAAATTTTCAAACCGGACTCGCGCAGGATCTGCGAACCCAGTTCGGCATTGTTGCCTTCAAGGCGCACCACGACCGGCACCTTCACGCCGACGTCCTTGACCGCTTCGATGATGCCGTTGGCGATCATGTCACAGCGCACGATGCCGCCGAAGATATTGACCAGCACACCCTTAACGGCCGCGTCAGACAGAATGATCTTGAAGGCTTCGGTGACGCGTTCCTTGGTGGCGCCGCCGCCGACGTCCAGGAAGTTGGCGGGCTGGCCACCCTTGAGCTTGATGATGTCCATGGTGGCCATGGCCAGACCGGCGCCATTCACCATGCAACCGATATTGCCTTCGAGTGGCACGTAGTTGAGTTCCCACTCCACGGCCTTGCGCTCACGCTCGTCTTCCTGGCTGGGGTCATACATGGCCTTTAGCTTGGGGTGACGGTAGAGGGCATTGGAGTCGATGACGATCTTGGCGTCGAGGCAGTGCAGATTGCCTTCGCTGGTGATGACCAGGGGATTGATTTCCAGCAGGGCCATGTCGAGATCGACAAACATCTTCGAGAGGCCGAGGAAAATCCTGGTGAACTGTTTCACCTGTTCCTGGTTCAGGCCCAGCTTGTAGCCAAGCTCACGGCCCTGGAAGGGCTGGCCGCCAATGAGAGGATCAATAGTGGCCTTGAAAATCTTTTCGGGGGTGTCGTGGGCAACCTTTTCGATTTCCACGCCACCTTCGGTGGAGGCCATGAACACGACACGGCGGCTGGCACGGTCTACCACGGCGCCGAGGTAAAGCTCCTTGGCGATGTCGGTGCAGGTCTCGACCAGAATCTTGTGTACCGGCTGACCCTTGGCGTCAGTCTGGTAGGTCACGAGATTGGTGCCGATCTTGTCGCGCGCGAACTGCTCGACCGCGTCGAGCGTGGTGACGAGCTTCACGCCGCCAGCCTTGCCGCGTCCGCCCGCATGCACCTGGGCCTTGACCACCCACTTGCCGCCACCGATCTTTTCGGCGGCGGCGCGTGCTTCTTCCGGCGTAGAAGCCGCATAGCCCTTGGATACGGGCAGACCGTATTCCGCGAAGAGCTGCTTACCCTGATATTCGTGAAGGTTCATCGTCTGATCACCATTCCTGCGTTACCTGTTTGGCGCGGGATCGCCGCGTCTGCTTGTCCTGCACCCGCTTCATCCTGAAGCCATGCAGGGGTGTCCTGCGCGCCACTTGAGCCGTGAGCGCCGGGACTCACACCGCCTGAAAGGCGGCATGGCAGCGCATCCTGGCGCTGCTTGGGGTACATAGAAACCCCCTCCCCCTTCGGGGGAGGGTTGGGGAGAGGGGAAACTACCACTGACAACGCCGGGTTCCCCTCTCCCCGGCCCTCCCCCGAGGGGGGAGGGGGAATAACTACTTCTTCTTGCGCTGAATGGCGTGAATGGCACGGCCATCCACCGACAGCGCAGCCTCGTGCACCACTTCCGACAGGGTCGGGTGGGCAAAGGTCATCAATTGCAGGTCTTCGGCGCTGGCGCCGAACTCCAGGGCAATCATGCCCTGGTGCACGAGGTCGCCGGCGCTGGGGCCGATCACGTGCATGCCGAGAATGCGGTCGGTCCTGGCGTCGGCCACGAACTTGACGAAGCCCTGGGCGTCATTGGCGGCGAGCGCACGACCATTGACCGCAAACGCAAACTGGCCAGTCTTGACGTCGATGCCTTCGCCCTTGGCGACTTCTTCGTTCTTGCCGACCCAGGCGATTTCAGGGTGGGTGTAGACCACGCCGATGATGGTGTCGTAATTGACCTGAGCGTGATGGCCGGCGATGAGATCGGCCACCATGACGCCCTCCTCCATGGCCTTGTGCGCCAGCATGGGGCCGCGCACCAGATCGCCGATGGCGTAGACGCCTGGCACACCGGTACGGCACTGGTTATCAACGTGCACGAAACGGCGCTCGTCGAGGCTGATGCCGGAGTCCGGAGTAAACAGGCCTTCGGTAAAGGGACGACGGCCGACGGCGACGATGAGCTTGTCGAAGGTTTCGGTGTGGTCGCCATTGGCGTCGGTGTACTTGACCAGCACGGCGCCGTCGGTGACTTCAGCGCCGGTAACGCGGGCACCGAGGCGGATGTCGAGGCCCTGTTTGCCGAGAATCTTTTGCGCTTCCTTGGCCACGGCGCGGTCAACCGGGGGCAGGAAGGTGTCGAGGGCTTCAAGCACCACCACTTCGGAGCCGAGGCGCCTCCATACCGAGCCCAGCTCAAGACCAATGACACCAGCGCCGATAATGCCAAGACGCTTGGGCACGGCCTGGAAATCCAGGGCGCCGGTGGAGTCAACGACGATATCGTCCTTGAGCGGGGCGACGGGAATGTTCACCGGCACCGAGCCGCTGGCGAGAATGACGTTCCTGGCTTCGATGATTTCGGCCAGGCCGGTTTCCAGCGAAGTGAACTCCACCTGCTTGCCGGCCAGCAGACGACCGCTGCCTTGCAGCCAGGTGATCTTGTGGCCCTTGAACAATTGAGCGATGCCGCTGGTGAGATTGCCCACCACCACTTCCTTGCGCGCGATCATGGCCGGCACATCCATGCTGATGCCGTCGATGCGGATGCCGTGCACGGCGTAGTCGTGGCTGGCTTCGTGGAACTTGTGCGAGGAGTCCAGCAGCGCCTTGGAAGGAATGCAGCCGACATTCAGGCAGGTGCCGCCCAGTGCGGGCTTGCCCTTGTAGACGCGCTTTTCGATACAGGCAACGCTGAAGCCCAACTGGGCGGCGCGAATGGCCGCTTCGTAACCGCCGGGACCGCCGCCGATAACGACGACATCATAACTCTGTGCCATGGGTATATTCCTTGTAGGCTTGTGCCGGCTCTGGCGGAGCCGGCAGCTCTTTGTGGCAGGATGGCTTTGGGCCGGCCTGCCATTACAACTGAATTCGGGTATTCGCACCCTGCACGCTGAAAATCAGCACAACACGCAGCCCCGAAGGGCCACTGTCCCCTCTCCCCTCGGGAGAGGGGAATGAGCCTCAAATTTCCAGCAATTAAATCTGCAACAGCAGGCGCGCCGGATCTTCAACCAGTTCCTTGATCGCAACCAGAAAGCTTACAGCTTCCTTGCCGTCAATCAGGCGATGATCATACGACAGGGCCAGATACATCATGGGCAGGATCACCACTTGGCCATCCACCGCCATGGGGCGGTCCTGGATCTTGTGCATGCCGAGGATGGCGGTCTGCGGCGGGTTCAGTATGGGGGTGGACAACAGCGAACCGAACACACCACCGTTGGAAATGGTGAAGGTGCCGCCGGTCATGTCTTCGATGCTGAGCTTGCCGTCACGCGCTTTTTTGCCGTATTCGGCCACGCCCTTTTCCAACTCGGCCAGGCTCATCTGTTCGGTATTGCGCAGCACCGGCACCACGAGGCCACGGTCGGACGACACGGCCACGCCAATGTCGTAAAAGCCGTGGTAGACCACGTCATTGCCGTCGATGGAGGCATTCACCGCCGGGAAGCGCTTGAGCGCTTCTACGGCCGCCTTGACGAAGAAGGACATGAAACCCAGCTTGACGCCGTGCACCTTCTCGAACTTTTCCACGTATTGCTTGCGCAGGGTCATTACCGGCTTCATGTTCACCTCGTTGAAGGTGGTGAGCATGGCGGTGTCCTGCTTGGCGGCGAGCAGGCGCTCGGCCACCTTGGCGCGCAGGCGGGTCATGGGCACGCGGCGCTCGGCGCGCTCACCCACGGCAATGGCGATGGCCTGGGCAGCGGGTGCCGGGGCCGCAGCGGCTACCGGCGCCGGGGCGGCGACCGGCTGGCGCAGGTAGCCTTCAACGTCTTCCTTGGTCAGGCGGCCACCCTTGCCGGTCGGCACGATCCTGGTGGCGTCGATATTGTGTTCGGCGATCAGCTTGCGTACCGCCGGGCCATGACCGTCGTCGGAAGCGGCGACGGGGGCGGTGACCACGGCAGCCGCCGGGGCTGCCGGCTTGGCCACCAGCGCAGCCGCCGGAGTAGCCGGAGCAGGAGCAGGGGCTGCCACCGGAGCGGCAACAGGTGCCGCTGCCGCGCTGGCGCCGGCTTCAAAATACGCCAGGGTTTCCTGCGAGAGCACGGTATCGCCCTCGTTCTTCAAGACCTGGGAAATGAAGCCGTCTTCGGGCGCCACGACTTCCAGCACCACCTTGTCGGTTTCGATATCCACGATCAGCTCGTCGCGCTTGACCGCTTCGCCCGGCTTTTTGTGCCAGCTGGCAACGGTGCCGTCGGCTACGGATTCGGGAAATACCGGCGCTTTGATTTCGATGGCCATTCTGCAATTCCTTCTTGATTATCTGTTTTTAAGCGGTCCGGCGTATTACACCGGACCGTGCAGGCCTTGTGGGCCTGAAACTGTTTTTTGCGGAAATCTGCAAGTCCTGCCACGGCCACCCCGCCCGCTGCGGGGCCGCCGCGCTTGTTTCTTTAGCTGGCCTTGAAGGCGTTTTCCACCAGCGCCTGCTGTTCCTTGGTATGCAGGTAAACCGACCCGCAAGCCGGCGCCGCCGAGGACGGGCGACCGACGAAGCGGCAACGCAAACCGGACTGCCAGCCGCCCACCACATGGTGCAGGTGATGCTGCGTGCAATACCAGGCACCCTGGTTCATCGGCTCTTCCTGGCACCAGACCACACTGCGGGCATTGCTGTAGGGCGCCAGGATGGCCGCCAGCTTGGGCTCGGGGAAGGGGTACAACTGCTCCACCCGCACGATGGCGACGTCGGTGCGCTTCAATTCACGGCGTTTTTCCAGCAAATCGTAGTACACCTTGCCACCGCAGATGATGACATGGACGACATCTGTCGGATTGATCGGGTCGATTTCAGGAATCACGGTCTGGAACTGGCCGTGAGCCAGGTCTTCGAGGGTGGAGGTGGCCAGCTTGTGGCGCAGCAGGCTCTTGGGCGACATGATAATCAGCGGCTTGCGCAGCGGACGCACAGCCTGCCGGCGCAGCAGGTGGAAAATCTGCGCCGGGGTCGAGGGCGTGCAGACCTGCATATTGTGCTCGGCGCACAATTGCAGGAAGCGCTCCAGGCGCGCCGAGGAATGCTCGGGGCCCTGCCCTTCAAAGCCATGCGGCAGCAACAGGGTGAGGCCGCAGAGGCGTTCCCACTTGGTTTCGCCGGAGGAAATGAACTGGTCGATCACGACCTGGGCGCCGTTGGCGAAGTCGCCGAACTGCGCTTCCCAGATGTTCAGGCACTTGGGTGCTGTCGTGGCATAGCCGTATTCAAAGGCCAGCACGGCTTCTTCCGAGAGCAGGGAGTCGTAAATATCGAAGGCCGGCTGCTCAGGGTTGAGGTTTTGCAGGGGCACATAGGTGCCGTCGTCGGTCTGGTTGTGCAGCACGGCGTGGCGGTGCGAGAAGGTGCCACGGCCCACGTCCTGCCCGGTCAGGCGGATCATGATGCCTTCTTCGAGCAGGGTGGCGTAGGCCATGATTTCAGCCGCGCCCCAGTTCAGCTCCAGCGCGCCCGACCACATGCGGCTGCGATCTTCCATGACCTTGGCGACCTGCTTTTGCAGCACAAAGGCCTTGGGCAGCTTGTCGAGCTTCTTGCCCAGCTCCTGCAGGGTCTTGAGCTTGACGCCGGTCTTCCAGTCATCGACCACCTTGTGGCCGATATAGGGCGTCCAGTCCACGAACAGGGTCTTGTTGGGCTCGCTCACCCAGGACTTGACCACGTGTTCGCCGGCATCCAGCGCCTTGCGGTAGTCGTCGACCATGGCCTCGGTATCGGCCTTGCTCAACACATTCGCGGTGGCCAGCTTGTCGGCATAGAGCGCGCGCGTGGTCGGCAGCTTGTTGATCACCTGATACATCAGCGGCTGCGTGGCGGAGGGCTCGTCGGCCTCGTTATGGCCACGGCGGCGATAGCAGAACATGTCGATGACGACGTCTTTCTTGAACTCCATACGGAAGTCCAAGGCCAGCTGCGTAATGAAGAACACCGCCTCGGGGTCATCGCCATTCACATGGAAGATAGGCGCCTGCACCATCTTGGCAACGTCGGTGCAGTATTCGGTGGAGCGGGCGTCTTCACGCACGCTGGTGGTAAAGCCCACCTGGTTGTTGACGATGATGTGCACCGTGCCGCCGGTACGGAAGCCACGGGTCTGCGACATCTGGAAGGTTTCCATGACGACGCCCTGGCCGGCAAAGGCGGCATCGCCATGGATATTGATGGCCAGCACCTGGCGCCCGAGCTTGTCCTTGCGGCGGTCTTGCCGGGCGCGCACGGAGCCCTCCACGACCGGCGAGGAAATTTCGAGGTGCGAGGGGTTGAAGGCCATGGCCAGGTGGATTTCGCCACCGGGGGTGATGACGTTGGAGGAGAAGCCCTGGTGGTATTTGACGTCGCCCGAGCCCTGCTTGACGAGAGACTTGCCCTCGAACTCGCTGAACAGGTCGGCCGGGTTCTTGCCGAGGATGTTCACCAGCACATTAAGGCGGCCACGGTGGGCCATGCCGATGACGATTTCCTTGACGCCGTAAGAGCCGGAACGCTGGATCAGCTCGTCCACCAGCAGGATCATGGACTCGCCGCCTTCCAGGCCGAAGCGCTTGGCGCCGGCAAACCTGGTGCCCAGGAATTTTTCCAGGCCCTCGGCGGCGGTCAGGCGTTCCAGCAGGTGCTTGCGGTTGTCACTCGAATAATTGGGGTTGCCGCGCACGCTTTCGAGCCGCTGCTGTATCCAGCGCTTTTCGGCGGTATCGACGATATGCATGTACTCGGCACCGATGGAGCCGCAGTAGGTGGCTTCCATGGCCTGTATCATTTCGGCCAGGGTGCACTCTTCCTTGCCGATGGACAGGTTGCCAGTGTTGAACACGGTATCCAGGTCGCCTTTGCTCAGGCCATGGGTGGCGAGATCGATGTCGGGGACGGCGTCGCGCTGCATCAAACCGAGGGGATCGAGCTTGGCTTTCTGGTGGCCACGATTACGGTAGCCGGCGATGAGCTGGAGTACGGCAATCTGGCGACGTTCGTGTTCGGTGCTGATCTGGCTGGTCGCCATGGGCTGGGAACGGGTGGTGTTCTTCGCCAGCAACAGGAATTGTTCGCGCACATTCTTGTGCGGGGTGTCATGGGCGATGCCATCGACACGGGGGAGCTTTTCAAAATAACCACGCCAGTCTTCCGGTACGGCCTGCGGCGCGACCAGATACTGTTCGTACAAATCCTCGACATACGCTGCATTTTCCGCCGAGAGCTGAGAGGTGCTCCATTGGCGCAGCATTTGGCCGTCTTGCATTTTTTATATATCCCAGACAAGAGCCCGCCAGGGTCCTGGTGGTGACACCCTGTCAGCCTCTTTACCACACAACAATACCCGCAGAGTCCTTATGGGGCTCTGCGGCCCGCACCGATCACAGTGTAGCGTATCGGTGTTTTTCCGGGTGCCAACTTGCTTCACGGTGTGTGGAAGCCAGAACTGCACCCTCTCGGCACGGCGTTGTACCGTATGACATCAGGCTGCCTTGCGCGCTGAAGGCATCGCGGCACGCTGCCTGCCAGGCCCGTCCTGCACGGCATGGAGCCGAGACTGATGGGCCACTTCCTGCTTACAGCTGCCCCTTGGGGGCGCCCATTATGACAAAACTATTGTTTCATCGTGAGGACTTTTACGCGTCAGTTCGGCGAATTGTAGCGATTTTTTGCGGACTTCAAGCCTTTGGGCTTCCGGGCCGGGGGCAGCGCTGCCCCCGGCCCGATGACAGCTGAATCAGGATCAGGTGCCCTGGTTCAGCAGCATGTTACGGATATGGCCAATGGCCTTGGTCGGATTGAGACCCTTGGGGCAGACGCTGACGCAGTTCATGATGCCACGGCAGCGGAAAATGCTGAACGGGTCATCCAGCCGGGCAAGACGGTCGGCGGTGGCGGTGTCGCGGCTGTCAGCCAGGAAACGATAGGCCTGGATCAGCGCGGACGGGCCGAGGAACTTCTCGGGGTTCCACCAGTAGGACGGGCAGCTCGTGGAGCAGCAGGCGCAAAGAATGCACTCGTAGAGGCCGTCGAGCTTTTCGCGGTCTTCCGGCGACTGCAGGCGCTCCGTGGGGGGCGGCGGCGTGTCGTTGACGAGGTAGGGCTGCACCTGCTCGTAGGAGGTGTAGAACATGCTCATGTCCACCACGAGATCGCGGATGACCGGCAGGCCGGGCAGCGGCCGCAGCACAATCTTGTTGGGCAGCGTGTTCATGTTGATCAGGCAGGCCAGACCGTTCTTGCCGTTGATGTTCATGCCGTCGGAGCCACAGATGCCTTCACGGCAGGAGCGCCGGAAGCTCAGGGTCTCGTCCATTTTCTTCAGCTTGATCAGGGCGTCCAGCAGCATGCGCTCGTGGCCGTCCAGTTCAAGCTGATAGCTCTGCATATAGGGCGCTTCATCCTTGTCTGGATTGTAGCGGTAGACTTCAAAGGTACGCACAGTGCTCATAATGCTGCCTCATGTTTTCCCAGCCCTTCCCTATGGGGAACGGGGCGTAAGGATGTCGGCGCAATTGCTTGCTGCCGAAACTGATTTACCCCCTCCCCCTTCGGGGGAGGGTTGGGGAGAGGGGAAGTTACCACTGACAGAGCCAGATTCCCCTCTCCCTGGCCCCCTCCCGAAGGGAGAGGGGACAAAAGCTTTTAAAACGTACGCTTCTTCGGCGGCACGCTGGCCACCGTCAGCGGCTGCATCTGCACTGGCTTGTAGTCCAGGCGGTTGCCGTCCTTGTACCAGAGGGTGTGCTTCTGCCAGTTCACGTCGTCACGCTCAGGGTGGTCATCATGGGCATGGGCGCCGCGCGATTCGCTGCGGGCGGCGGCCGAGATGATGGTGGCCTTGGCGGCTTCGATCAGGTTGTCCAGTTCCAGGGCTTCGATACGGGCTGTATTGAAGACCTTGGATTTGTCGGTGAGGTGCACATTGGCGATGCGCTTTTCCAGCTCCAGAATCGACTTGACGCCGTCGTCCAGCAGCTTCTGGGTGCGGAACACGCCAGCGTGGGCCTGCATGCTGGCACGCAGGTCGTTGGCGATGTCCTGCGCGTATTCGCCGCTGGTGCTGGCGTCGAGGCGCTTGACGCGGGCCAGGGTCTTTTCCAGCACGTCATGCGGCAGCGACTTGTGCGCAGCGGGCGAGCTGCGCACATGCTCGATGATGTGTTCACCGGCGGCCTTGCCGAAGACGATCAGGTCGAGCAGGGAGTTGGTGCCGAGGCGGTTGGCGCCGTGCACGCTGACACAGGAGCACTCGCCGATGGCGTAGAAGCCACCGACCACGGCGCGGTGGTCGCCATCCTTCGGCGCCACGACCTGGCCATGCATATTGGTCGGAATCCCGCCCATCTGGTAGTGGATGGTGGGCACGACAGGGATGGGCTCCTTGGTGCAGTCGACATTGGCGAAGTTCTTGCCGATTTCGTGCACGGAAGGCAGGCGCTTCATGATGGTTTCGACGCCCAGGTGGGTCAGGTCGAGCACCACGTAATCGCCCTTGGGGCCACAGCCACGGCCTTCCTTGATTTCCTGGTCCATGGAGCGCGACACGAAGTCACGCGGGGCCAGGTCTTTCAGGTTGGGCGCGTAGCGCTCCATGAAACGCTCACCGTTCTTGTTGCGCAGCACGGCGCCTTCGCCACGGCAGCCTTCGGTCAGCAGCACGCCGGCACCGGCGACGCCGGTCGGGTGGAACTGCCAGAACTCCATGTCCTGCAAGGGGATGCCGGCGCGGGCGGCCATGCCGAGGCCGTCGCCGGTATTGATGAAGGCATTGGTGGAGGCCTGGTAAATGCGCCCTGCCCCGCCGGTGGCGAACAGGGTGGCCTTGCCCTGGATGACGGCGATGTCGCCGGTTTCCAGCTCAAGGGCGACCACGCCGAGCACGTCGCCGTCGGCATCGCGCACCAGGTCGAGGGCAATCCATTCAACGAAGAACTTGGTCTTCGCCTTGAGGTTGTTCTGGTACAGGGTGTGCAGCAGGGCGTGGCCGGTGCGATCGGCAGCGGCGCAGGCGCGCTGCACGGGGGCTTCACCGTAGTTGCTGGTGTGGCCACCGAAGGGGCGCTGGTAGATGGTGCCGTCCGGGTTGCGGTCGAAGGGCATGCCCATGTGTTCCAGCTCGTACACCACCTTGGGGGCTTCGCGGCACATGAACTCGATGGCGTCCTGGTCGCCCAGGTAGTCGGAGCCCTTGATGGTGTCGAAGAAATGGAAGTGCCAGTTGTCTTCGCTCATGTTGCCGAGCGAGGCGCCGATGCCACCCTGGGCGGCAACGGTGTGGGAGCGGGTCGGGAATACCTTGGTCAGTACGGCCACCGACAGGCCGGCCTGGGCCAGCTGCAGGGAGGCGCGCATGCCGGCGCCGCCACCACCCACGATCACGGCATCAAAAGACAGGGTACGAATATTAGCCATTGATTAATTACCCCAGAAAATCTGGATGCCCCAGACAACAAAAACGAAAATCGAGAGACCCATGCCGACTTGCAGGAGCAGGCGCCAGAAGGTGGCCCTGGCGCCCATCTGGCGCACGGTGATGTAGTCGGTGAGCACGGTCCAGATACCCACCCAGGCGTGGCCGGCCAGGGCCAGCAGGGCCAGCAGGTTGAACACGCGCATGAAGGTGCAGGCCATGAAGCCGTGCCAGTCGGTGTAGCTCATGTCGCCGTGGGTGACGATGAAGCCGAGCACCACCACGAAGTAGAGAGCAAGAATGACAGCGCTGACACGCTGCACCAGCCAGTCGGAAAGCCCGGAGCGGCTGAAGCTCGTTGCGGAATTCATCATTTATGCCACCATCCAGAGGCCAAACAGGACAATGAGTACGCCGGCCACCGCGATGGAGGCCCAGGCCATGTTACGGCCGCCCTGCAGCGACTCCCCTACGCCCACATCCATGATCAGGTGTTTGACGCCGGCCACGAAGTGGAACAGCAGCCCTGCCACGGCAATGAATATCAGGCCACCGCCAATGAAGCTACCAACGAAGCCATGCTTGATGGCGTCAAAGCTTTCGGGCGACCTGAGGGAGGCTTGCAGCACGTAGAGCAGCACGGGAATGAGGAGAAACACCACCACGCCGGAAATGCGGTGCAGGATGGACGCTATGGCGACGGGAGACTTCAGGTTGACGGCTAAAACTTGGGCGAGCGAGAGATTGACAGGTCTGTTGCTTTTCACAGCCTTCTTCCTGTTGAGAGCCCCAAAATGAGGCATAACCAAGGGATAATGCACCAAAGCCGAGCCAAGCCTTTGAAAAGCTGTAACTTTTCGGCGCGCTCAGGACTGACCCAGATTCGGGCGGCAAGTATAATCGGGTAGTGCATGGATTACAAACGATGCACACGGAACCAGCCCTGCCAACAGCAGTACTGGCGCCACGACGACCAGAACGGCCTTGACGGGAAAGCCAATAGGTGGTTGTTTGCGCATGAGAGGCTGAAGCACGCACTTTGAGCACGAATTTTGCCTCGAACTCGCGAAGGGCTGTATTGACTATATAGTCAATACATTCCCTGCGGCAGCTTGCGTTTTCCCGGAAAAAAGCCCCGGCAGACCCGGCCCTGCATTGACAAAATCGGCTTACAATTTAAGCTAGCCCGCCTTGCACCTTAGCGTTTCTGTAAACGCCCAGGTGGTATCGCTTTACGCACAGGAGACCGCCATGACGGCCAAAACCGCCACCTTGACGATTGACAACGAGTCGATTGAACTGCCGGTCAGCTCCGGCACCCTGGGTCCCGACGTTATTGACGTCAAGGACGTGCTCGCCAAGGGCTACTTCACTTACGATCCCGGTTTCATGGCCACGGCGGCCTGCGAATCCAAAATCACCTTCATTGATGGCGACAAGGGCATCCTGCTGCACCGGGGCTACCCCATCGAGCAGCTGGCGACCGAGTCTGACTATCTGGAAACCTGCTACCTGCTGCTGAACGGCGAACTGCCGGATGCCCAGCAAAAGGCCGATTTTGTGCACCTCGTGACCCAGCACACCATGGTGCACGAGCAGTTGCAGTTCCTCTATCGCGGCTTTAGGAGAGATGCCCACCCCATGGCCGTGATGTGCGGCGTGGTCGGTGCCCTCTCGGCCTTCTACCATGACAATCTCGACATCACCAACGCCAAGCACCGCGAAATCGCCGCGATCCGCCTGGTCGCCAAGATGCCGACCATCGCCGCCATGAGCTACAAGTACAGCGCCGGCCAGCCCTTCGTGTACCCCGACAACACCCTGGACTACTCCAGCAACTTCCTGCGCATGATGTTTGCCGTGCCCTGCGAGGAATACGTGGTGAACCCGGTCATCGCCAGGGCCATGGACCGCATTTTCATCCTGCACGCTGACCACGAACAGAACGCCAGCACCTCCACGGTGCGCCTGACCGGCTCCACCGGCGCCAACCCCTATGCCTGCATCGCCGCCGGCATCGCTGCGCTCTGGGGCCCGGCCCACGGTGGCGCCAACGAAGCCGTGCTGAAGATGCTGGACGAGATCGGCCATGTGGACAACCTGGAAAAGTTCATCGCCAGGGCCAAGGACAAGAACGACTCCTTCAAGCTGATGGGCTTCGGCCACCGCGTGTACAAGAACTTTGACCCACGTGCCAAGGTCATGAAGCAGACCTGCGATGAAGTGCTGGCCGCGCTCGGCATCAACGATCCGCAGCTGGAGCTGGCCATGAAGCTGGAAGAAGCCGCCCGCAACGACCCCTACTTCGTCGAGCGCAAGCTCTACCCGAACGTGGACTTCTACTCGGGCATCATCCTCAAGGCCATTGGCATTCCCACCTCCATGTTCACGGTGATCTTCGCCCTCGCCCGCACGGTCGGCTGGATCTCCCACTGGTGTGAAATGCATTCGGCGCCGTACAAGATCGGCCGTCCGCGCCAGCTCTACACCGGCCCCGTTCAGCGTGATTTTGTAGCCGTTGATAAGCGCTAACAGAGTGCGATTGTAAAAAAGGCCGCTATTGCGGCCTTTTTTATTTGCCTGTACAAAGGAGATGGCTATAGTGAAAGAACGGGCAGAATGAATTGCCCCGGTCGCACGGTTTTAGCGACCTGCAAAAAAGGAGTTGTGACATGGAACAGCTACAGCCCTCCCCGCTGCATCCGCAGACAGAACACCGACCGACCGTGGTCAGCAAGATTGCCATTTCCCTGTTCTGTAGTTTCATTTTAATCTTTGCAGTGATAAGTACCCGCCTGATCTGGGCCACCCCGGATATGGGCATGATGGTTCGGGCCCTGCTTTCTTTCCTGGTACTAGCGTTCACACTCACCACACTGGCTGCGCTGGCTGGCACCGGGCGGCAATAAACAAAACTTGCAGCCATTTCTGCTGCAATCATGGCGGTATAAATGCTTCTCTCAGGGACTGTCGCTGCTGGCAACAGTCCCTTCTTCTTTCCGCCATGCTATCGCATCTCCTATACTGCCCTTCCAGTCCTTGTTCGAGCCGCCACATCATGCCCGCGCTTGCCTTTATCGGTCTTGGCACCATGGGATTTCCCATGGCAGGCCATTTGCAACTGCAACAACATGCCAATGTCATCGTCTTTAATCGCACCATCAGCAAGGCGCAGGCCTGGGCGGAAAAATTTTCCGGAAAATTTTCCGGGAGCATTATTGATGTCGTCAAAAATGCCGAAATCATCTTTAGCTGCGTCGGAAATGACGAAGACCTGCGCAGCATTGTGCTGGGTGCCGACGGCGCCCTGCCCGCCCTGAAAAAGGGCACGATCTGGGTGGACCACTCCACGGTGTCGGTCGATGTATCGCGGGAAATTGCCAGCGCACTCGAAAACCGTGAAGTGGACTTTGTCGATGCACCGGTGTCTGGCGGGGAGATCGGCGCCATCAAGGGCCAGCTCACCGTCATGTGTGGCGGCAATCCCGAGGTCTTTGCGCGCGTGGAGCCGGTGATAAAAGCCTATGCCAAGGCCGTCATGCTGATGGGCCCGGTGGGCGCCGGCCAGCTCACCAAGATGGTCAACCAGATTTGCATTGGCGGGCTGATACAAGCCTTGGCCGAAGGCATCAACTTCGGCGAAAAAGCCGGGCTGGATGTGCACAAGGTCATCGAGGTGATCTCCCAGGGCGCCGCTTCCAGCTGGCAGATGGTGAACCGCCACCAGAGCATGATAGAGGGACATTACCAGCATGGCTTTGCCGTGGACTGGGTGAGGAAGGACTTTGCCATCTGCCTGAACGAAGCACGGCGGCTGGGCGTGCAGTTGCCGGTAACGGCGCTGGTGGACCAGTTTTATGCCGAGGTGCAGGGCATGGGCGGGAGCCGCTGGGATACATCGAGTTTGCTGGCGCGGCTGAAGCGCTAACCCATATGGGACGTAGCCCGGATGCAGCGCAGCCCCTGTAGATTGCTGTTGAATGGCTGCTGCGGAACACAAAGACAGCACGCCTGTCATTATTACAACACGGTAATAGGGCCTACTTCCTGCATCACCTGCTGCAACCCCTCACAGGCCAAAACCCATGACCTTTAGCCGGCAAACCGTTCTGATGTGCGCGCCCGATTACTTCGGGGTCGATTATGTGATCAATCCGTGGATGGCCGACGGCTATGGCAAAACCAACCATAACCTGGCCCTAAGGCAATGGGAGCAATTGCAGCAGGCTCTGGCGCAGCACGTGGACCTGGCGTTTGTGCCCCCGCAAAAAAGACTGCCCGACATGGTGTTCACCGCCAATGCCGGGCTGGTGCTGGGTACCAAAGCGATAGCCAGCCGCTTTCTTTCCCCGGAGCGCCGGGGGGAAGAAGTGTTTTTCCGCGAATGGTTCGAGCAGGCGGGTTTTACGCTGCTGGACTGGCCGCAAGAGATACCCTTTGAAGGCGCTGGTGATGCGCTTTTTGATCGGGGCGAAGCCATTTTGTGGGCTGGGCACGGCTTTCGCTCCGATGCCGCCGCTGCGCCGCTGCTGGAAAAACTGCTGGGCCGGCGCACCATTCCCCTGCGTCTGGTTGATCCGCGTTTTTATCATCTCGATACCTGTCTTTGCCCGCTGGCGGGGGGCTATCTTATGTACCTGCCGCAGGCTTTTGATGTGGAGTCGCAGGCGCGGATTGCCGATATTGTGCCGGAGCACAAGCGCATTGTCGTCGACCTGAAAGATGCGCTTCTTTATGCCTGCAATGCGGTTGATCTTGACCAGCATGTTTTTTTTAATGGGGCGTCGGACGGTTTACGGGACAGACTGCGTGCAGCGGGATTTACTCCGGCGCTGCTGCCCTTGTCGGAATATATGAAATCGGGTGGGGCGGCCAAATGCTTGACCTTGAAACTGATTGAAAATTAGAAAATTTCGGGAAAATGATTACTTCTTCGATATCTGGAAAAACCGCGTAGGGCGCAATAACCGAAGGGCATTGCGCCGTATTCAGCCCACCATGGCGCAATGCGCTACGCTTATTGACGCCCTACATCATTGCATTTTACGAGTTGGCGACCAAGACTGGGTTGGCTTGGACCGAAATAGTAAATCGCAGTGACCAGCAGCTCAGTTGTGTTTTTCCGCCGACCAATCCGTAGATACTCTTCAGTCCGCGTAGGGCGCAATAACCGAAGGGCATTGCGCCGTATTCAGGCTCACAATGGCGCTACACGCTATCTTATGGGCGCCCTTGTCGTTGCATTTGCAAGTTATTCATACTCCCTCAGCACCCTAGGATAGCTTGGCACAATCTCTTTTCCCTTGAACCTGATCAACCAAGCCGGCCAACCCGATCGAGGATATATTTGCAGTCCTTTCAGATTGTAGAGAATACTGACCGGCGTAACGCCATCAAGCTCCTCCATCAATAATTCGATTTCATGCCCCGGAGCCATCTTGATTTCCTCGCAAGCCAGCTCAAGGAAGATAGTAATTTCCTTATCTGTTTCGTTGGAGAAGAATCCGAGGCTTATGTATTTCATCGTTCATATCCAGCGTGAATGAATGTACATTTCCGTAGGGGTTTGCGCCGTATTCAAGTTCACCATGGTGCAATGCCCTTGGGTTATTGCACCCTACGTCATTGCATCTCCAAGTCGCCGAAATTCCCGGAAATAACAAGGCCCGCATCAGCGGGCCTTGTTTTCAACGGGTAATACTCAACCCATCACTTCTCAATAATCGCCACCACACCCTGCCCGCCCGCCGCGCAAATGGACACAAGGATACGCCCCGAGCCCTTTTCATTCAGCAGTTTGGCAGCGCTGGCGACGATACGGCCACCGGTGGCGGCAAACGGGTGGCCGGCGGCCAGCGAGGAGCCGTTGACATTGAGCTTGCTGCGGTCGATGGAACCGAGCGCCTTTTTCAGGCCCAGCTTTTCCTTGCAGAACTTGGTGTCTTCCCAGGCCTTGAGGGTGGAGAGCACCTGGCCGGCGAAGGCTTCGTGGATTTCGTAGTAGTCAAAATCCTGCAGGGTCAGGCCAACGCGGGCGAGCATGCGCGGCACAGCATAGGCGGGGGCCATGAGCAGGCCTTCCTTCTTGTGCACGAAATCGACAGCGGCAGTTTCCACGGTGGCCAGGTAGGCGAGCACGGGCAGCTTGCGGGCGGCGGCCCACTCTTCGCTGGCGAGCAGCACGGCAGAGGCGCCGTCGGTCAGCGGGGTGGAGTTGCCGGCGGTCATGGTGCCGGTTTCACGGTCGCCGAACACGGGCTTGAGGGTGGCAAGCTTTTCCAGGCTGGAATTGGGGCGCAGGTTGTCGTCGCGCTCCAGGCCGAGGTAGGGGGTGAGCAGGTCCTTGAAGAAACCGCGCTCGTAGGCGGCGGCCATGTTCTTGTGGCTCTTGAACGCGAGTTCGTCTTGCGCTTCGCGGGTGATGCCCCACTGCGCGGTGGTGATGGCCTGGTGGTCGCCCATGGCCAGGCCGGTGCGGGGCTCGCCGTTGCGGGGAATTTCGAGGCCGATCATGCTCGGGCGGAACTTGGCGACGAGCTTGAGGCGGGCGGCGTTGTCCTTGGCGCGGCTAAGCTCCAGCAGGAGCTGGCGCAGGCTGTCGCTGACGCCGATGGGCGCGTCGGAGGTGGTGTCCACGCCGCCGCCAATACCGACTTCAATCTGGCCGGTGGCGATCTTGTTGCCGATATAGTTGATGGCCTGGAGGCCGGTGCCGCAGGCCTGCTGGATGTCGCAGGCGGGGGTTTCGGGGGCCAGCTTGGTGCTGAGCACGGCTTCGCGGGTCATGTTGAAGTCACGGCTGAGCTTGAGCACGGCGCCGGCGGCGACTTCACCCAGGCGCTCGTCTTCCAGCTTGAAGCGGGTGACGAGGCCATCGAGGGCGGCGGTCAGCATGTCGAGGTTGGAGGCCGTGGCATAGACGCCATTGGAACGGGCAAAGGGGATACGGTTGCCGCCGAGAATGGCAACACGACGCAGGGTCGAAGTCATGGATTCCTCCTGGAGTAGGTGTGTGCCCGCCAACGCCGGGCTGCTGCACCACGGCGATACGCCGGGCGGCGCTGCAACAACAGCATGGCACGCCAGCGCGGGCTGCCGGCGTGGGATTGGGACCGACGCACACTAACACGACGGGTCCCGCAAGCATTGGCAGACATGGCAAGGCTTGGGCGCACGCGGGCAAATGCCCCGGCGCCGCTGCTCTGTTAGGCTGCCGCTGGCCGGATGGTAGCTTCTCAAGCCTGCTCCGTCAGTATGTTTTGGGCCCGGCCCGCCATATTGCAAGGTTTGCAGGCCCTGGCGCGCTGACCCAGGCCGGGTATTTTTTACGGTGAGCTTGAAAAACCGCTCTGCCGCCCAAACCATGGACGGTTTGCAGGGATTCAACAACGCCGGACTTGCCTTGGCGGGTTGTGCTTTGTTTTTTGTCCCCTATCCCCTTGGGAGAGGGCTAGGGAGAGGGGGTGTTAACCACCGTCATCGAAGACTTCCCCTCTCCCCAGCCCTCTACCGAGGGGAGAGGGAGTAAAAGCATAGGCCACATTTACCAAGCCGCCAGCACCACGCTACCGGGCCTCCCGCCCTGGCTTCATTTCTTAAAGGACAATGCCATGAGTGACCGTTATCAATCGTTTGCCAATTCCGCCCTGGGTCGTTTGATGATCAAGAACCTGGGCCTGCCGAACCCGGTGACGCTGGAGCGCTTTGACCCCAGCCTGCCGCTGATCAACGGTCCCGTGCTGCTGGGCGCTGCCCCCGGCAGTGTGCTGACTACCGCCATCGCCCAGGTGCTGGAAAACGTGCACGCCAATGTGTTTGCCTTCAGCGGTGGCGATGTGCACAGCCAGGCGGCCAAGGCCGGCCTGACCACCAGCGCCTATTCCGCAGAAACCGATACCGACACCCGCTTCAAGGCCTTTGTGTTTGACGCCAGCGGCATCAAGTCCAGCGCCGAGCTGAACGAAATCTGGAAGTTCTTCCACCCGGTGATCCGCAAGGTGACCGAGTGCAGCCGCCTGATCGTGATTGGCCGCACCCCCGAGCTGCTGGACGACCCGAAATACGCCACCGCACAGCGCGCGCTGGAAGGCTTTACCCGCTGCACCGCGAAGGAAGTGCGCAAGGGCGGCACCTCGCAGCTGATTTATGTGGCACCCGGCGCCGAGAAAGACATCGAATCTACCCTGCGCTTTTTCCTGTCGGCCAAGTCGGCCTATGTGTCGGCCCAGGTCGTGCGCATCAGCCCCACCGGCATTGCCGGCGCCAAGCTGGACTGGAACAAGCCCCTGGCCGGCAAGGTGGCGCTGGTGACCGGCGCTTCGCGCGGCATCGGTGAGGCCATTGCCCACACCCTGGCCCGCGACGGCGCCCACGTGGTGTGCCTCGACATTCCCCCGCAGCAGGCTGACCTCGACCGCGTGGCCACCAGTATCGGCGGCTCCACCCTGGCGCTGGACATTACCGCTGCCGATGCGCCCAAGGCCATCGCTGCGCATTTCCTGGCCCAGCACGGTGGCCTGGACATTATCGTGCACAATGCCGGCGTGACCCGCGACAAAACGCTGGGCAATATGACCGACAAGCTCTGGAACATGGTGATCGACATCAACCTGGGCTCCGAAGAGCGCATCAACGACGAACTGCTGGCGCAGAACGTGATTCGTGCCAATGGCCGCGTCATTTGCGTGTCGTCCATTTCCGGCATCGCCGGCAATATGGGCCAGACCAACTACGGCACCTCCAAGGCCGGCGTGATCGGCCTGGTGCAGTCCAACGCGCCGCTGCTGAAGGCCAGGGGCATCACCATCAATGCGGTGGCCCCCGGCTTTATCGAAACGCAAATGACCGCCGCCATCCCCTTCGCCATCCGCGAAGCCGGCCGGCGCATGAACTCCATGTCGCAGGGCGGCCTGCCGCTGGACGTGGCCGAAACCATCGCCTGGTACGCCAGCCCGGCCTCGAATGCCGTTACCGCGAATATTGTGCGCGTGTGCGGTCAGAGCCTGATCGGCGCCTGATCCTTACTGCTCCCTCTCTACTGAATGGCTCCCTCTCCCCTCGGGAGAGGGCTGGGGTGAGGGGAATCTGGCGCTGATGCAAATGATTCCCCTGCCCTCCCCAATCTGGAGCGAGAGTCCCTACCTTGAACACCCAGCCGGCCCACGCCGGCTGACAAGAGGTAATCCCGAATGAGCATTCAAGAAATATCCACTCCCCCCAGCACCGCCTCGCTCTATTCCCGCGCCCTGCTCGGCAGCCTGACCGGAAAGAAAGGCAGCGACACCCTGCCCGACACGGAACTGCAGCTGAACGATGTGCGTATCGACCGCGCCCAACTGGCCGCCTATAACCGCGTTTGCGGCTTTACCCAGCGCGAAACCATCCCGGCGACTTTCCCGTTCATTCTCGCCTTTCCGCTGCACATGATCCTGATTACGGCGCCGGAATTTCCTTTCCCCGCCATGGGCATCGTGCATATCAGCAACAGCATCACCCAGCACCGCCCCATCAAGGCTTCCGAAGCCCTGAATATCCGCGTGCGCCTGGGCCCGCTGCGCCCGCATGACAAGGGCGTGCAATTTTCTGTCATCACGGAAATACGTATCGGCACGGAACTGGTGTGGGAGTCTGAAGGCTCCATGCTCAAGCGCACCGGCGGTGCGGGTAAAAGCGAACCCAAGGCTGCTCCGGCCGCCACAGCCAAGCCAGCGCCCGCCAACGTGCTGTGGAGCGTGCCCGCTGATATTGGCCGCCGTTATGGCGCCGTATCCGGTGACCGCAACCCTATCCATCTCTATGCCTTTACCGCCAAGCTGTTTGGCTTTCCGCGAGCCATTGCCCATGGCATGTGGACGAAAGCCCATTGCCTCGCGGCGCTTGATGGCCGTCTGCCCGATGCCTTTACGGTAGATGTGCAGTTCAAGCTGCCGCTGCTGTTGCCGGCCAAGGTGGCCTTCAGCTCTGAAGTGCTGAAAGGCGGCGGGTTTGAGTTCGGGGTTAGTGATGCCAAGAGCGGTAAACCGCATCTGGCGGGGAAGATCACCGTAGCGTGATTTTTTTGCAGGTTAAGGGGTCGCGCTTGCGGCCCTTTTTCTTTGGTGCCCGCCAATTCGTAGGGTGGAACACCCGCAGGGTTTTCCACCGTTTGGAGGGAACGGTGAGCGCAGCGGCAGCATCAGCCACCATGCGGCGGAAGCCCTTCGGGATTCCGCCCTACACGAGCTTACAGCTTCAGCCTGCAAATTTGTAGGGTGGAACACCCGAAGGGTTTTCCACCGTATCAAGGGAACGGCGAACGCAGCGGCGGCATCAAGGCACCATGCTGCGGAAACCCTTCGGGGTTCCGCCCTACACGAGCTGGCTTCGTAGCCACTCACGTTTTTGGCCAAACTCAAAAACTTGGCACCATACTAAGCCCGTAGGATGGGTGGAGCGCAGCGATACCCATCAGAATCTACCGTACTCTGCGATAGGTATCGCTGCGCTCCACCCATCCTACGCGTTACAAACCTACGCCGTCCTCAGCATCAAATCCACCGCCCTTTCCAGCTGCGCCAGATTGCCGCAACTGACTACCCGCGTGCAATAGGCCTTGTAGCGCAGCATCTCTGAATCGCCGCTACCCCAACGATTGGCGGCCTCGGGGTTGATCCAGATCACTTGCTTGGCGCGGGCATGCACCAGCCGCAGTTTTTCCGTGCGGGCCTCGCCGTTATTGTTGCGGGCATCGCCCAGGATGATGACGGTGGTATTGCGATCGATATCGCGCAGGGCGATGTTTTCCAGATCGCAAAAAGCCTGACCATAGTCAGTGGAGCCCATGCCCCAGGTGGCCATGACGGCATCCAGCGCGGCGTCCAGCTCCAGTTCGTCGAAGAGGCTGGTGACTTCGCCCAGCGAGCTGGAAAAAGCAAAAGCGCGCACGCGGGGAATGATTTCCTGAAGGCTGTACAGGAACATGAGCAGGAAGCGCGCATAGCGGCTGACCGAACCGCTGACATCGCAGATGGCAAACACGCGCGGCCGGTCTTTTTTACGGCGGCGCCAGAGCGGTTCCATGATGAGGCCGTCATAGCCGATATTGCGGCGCAGGGTGTGGCGCAGGTCGAGCACGCCGCGCCGGGTGAGTTTTTTGCGCCGGGAGTGAATGCTGATGAGGCGCTTGGCCATGCGCTGGATGACGCCCTTGACGTTGCGGTATTCGTGCAAGCTGGCGAGGCTGACATCACGCAATACGTCGTCGCCCAGGTTGCGCCGCGAGAGCAGGAAATAGCGCTCTACCGCCTCACGCACCTGCTGCCGTAATTGATCGCGACCGTTGCGCAGGGCCTGGGCGCGGGTTTGCGCGCTGCGCGAGCCGGAGCCTTGCAGTACGGTGATTTCGGCGTCCAGTTCGGCCAGGCCCATTTGCATGAGGATGCGGCGGGCAAACAGGCCTTTTTGCGTGAGCACGCGGATATTCTGGAGTTGGGCGGCGTCGATGGCATTGGCCATGGCCATTTGCAGGGCGCCACGATCGTCGTTGAGCAGGGCTTCGCCGAGGCTGGATGGCGTTTCGCTCTGGCCGCCGCCCTGCCCGCCTCCGCCGCCCGCCAGAGGGCCGTTGCTGCCGCTCATCATGTCGTCGGGGATGCTCAGGGGCGGGCTATTGACGGTCTTGTCGGCGCTCTTGTTTTCAAAATCTGTGAACTGGAAAAATTGGTTGAAGCAGTGTTCGAAAATCATCTTGTCGGGCTGGCTCTTGGCCAGGGCCAGACCAAGCCCGGTGCTGAAGCGGTTGCGGCTGGCGTAGCCAAGCACCTCCATGACCGCCGCCGCATCGACAGATTCGGAGGGTGATACCATGATGCCATTATTGCGCAGCAAGGCGATAAATTCGGTTAGTTTGCGGTCCATGGTTTATAGGGTTTTCCCGTAGCGTATGCCCTCCCCTGTCGGGAGAGCTGTGTACTCCCTCTCCCTAGTCCTCTCCCGAAGGGAGAGGGGACAAAACCCTGGCCACTTCCACGGCCAGCGGTAAATTCAAAGTCGGTCCCTCAACCGCCCTTCGGGCACCTTCTACCAGCTGCGTTCCAGACGCAGCCCGGACTACCCGCCGTCCTGGCGGGCATCCCGGAGGGAGAAAGGAACAACCATCCCTACCCCTTCAACGCCGCCAGTACCTTGCGCAGCATCTCCGGCAATTTGCTTTCCACTTGTTCAATATCATCCTGATATTTCAACAGCACCGACAGCGTCTTTTTCACCCAAACAGCATCCAGCGCGTCCACATGCAGCAGCAACAAGGTGCGCGCCCAGTCTATGGTTTCACTAATGGCAGGCACCTTCTTCAAATCTTCCTGCCGCAGCGATTGCACAAAGCCGATCAGCTGGTCGCGCAGGCGCTCATTCAGCCCCGGCACCTGGCTTTGCAATATCCGCCGCTCCAAAGCAGCATCAGGATAAGGAATATACAGGTGCAGGCAGCGGCGCTTGAGCGCATCAGAGAGCTCACGCTGGTTATTGCTGGTGAGCATGACCAGCGGAATGCTCTTGGCCTTGATGGTGCCAATTTCCGGCACGGAAATCTGGTAGTCCGACAATAGTTCGAGCAGAAAGGCTTCAAACTCCTGGTCGGCCTTGTCAATTTCATCAATAAGCAACACCGCACCTGGCTCAGCCTGCAAGGCGGCCAACAGCGGGCGCGGCTCAAGAAACTCCAGCGAATAAAAAATATCGCCAAACTCATGCAGGCGGCCTACGGACTCCGCCAGCCCCTTGGCGCCGCGCAATACGTCACCAAGCGTTTCCTTAAGCACTTGCGTGTACAGCAACTGCTTGCCGTATTTCCACTCGTAGAGTGCCTTGGCTTCGTCCAGCCCTTCGTAGCATTGCAGGCGGATCAGCGGCAGGCCAAAATATTCGGCAGCAACCTTGGCCAGTTCAGTCTTGCCGACGCCGGGCGGACCTTCGATCAGCAGGGGCTTTTGCAGCTGCGCGCTCAGGAATAGCGAGAGTGCTATGGCCTCGGAGGATATATAGCCACCGGCCTGCAAACCCGCTTGCAGTTCTTCCTGGGTAAAGGCCTTGCTGGCGTACAAGCTCGTCATGTTTTTATTCCAGTAAACAGTTTCATTCCGGCAGACGCTTTCATTCTGGTAAAAGCTTTCATTCCGGCAAAACCAAGGGCTGACCATCGCCGGGGTGGAACAGGCAGATAAACGCGGTGCCAAAAATATCGCGCAGCAGGGCCGGCTCGGCCAGTTGGCGCGCGGGGCCGGCAAACAGCAGCTGGCCGCCGCGCAGGGCCAGCACGGTATCGGCGGTGCGCAACGCAAAATTCAGGTCATGCACGGAGAATAGCACCAGTGCGCCCTGCCCTGCCTGCGCCCGCAGTTGTTGCCGCAGCAATTGCTGGTGCGGCAGGTCGAGGCTGTTGAGCGGTTCGTCCAGCAGCCACAGGCGCTCGCGGACGGGCTCATGCAATTGTATCTGCAAACGGGTGCGCGCCAGTTGCGCACGCTGGCGCTCGCCACCAGAGAGCGTGGCGTAGGCACGGCCACGTAAAGACAGCAACTCCCAGGCGGCCAGTTCGGCATCCAGCAAGGCCTGCTGGTCGCGGCGCAGGCCGCCGTGCGGATAGGCGCCCAGCGCCACCAGAGCCTTCACACTCTGCGGCAGGCCCTCGGCATGGGCCTGCATCAGAAAACTGCGGCGCTGTGCCAGCAGGGGCAGCGGCCAGTCACTCAGGGCCTGCCCGCCGTAGTCGGCGCTGCCGGTAATCTGCAGGCCCGGCTGCCGGTAAAACTCGCCACTGAGAATACGCAGCAGGGTCGACTTGCCCGCGCCATTGGCCCCAACCACGGCCACGCATTGGCCGGCATCCAGCGTAAAGCTGATGTCCTTCAGCAGACTCTGGTCACCAGCCCGGCACTGAAGCCCCTGTACCTGAATCATGGCCAGCTCCGCTGCCGCAGGAACAGGAAAAGGAAGAGCGGCGCGCCCAGCAGCGCGGTGAGCACGCCCACCGGCAACTCCAGCGGAGCGATCAGGCTGCGCGCCAGCAGGTCGGCCCATATCGCCAGCGCAGCCCCCATCCACAGCGCTGCGGGCAGCAACCGGGCATGGGCATGGCCTACCACACGCCGCGCCAGATGCGGCCCCAGCAGGCCGATAAAGCCGATGCTGCCGGCCTGCGCTATGGCAAGGGCCACCAGAATGGCGCACAACCACACCAGCTCGCGCCGGAACCGGGGCACATCCAGCCCCAGGTGGCGGGCCTCGGCCTCGCCCAGGGCCCACACATCCAGCGCCGCAGCACGTCGCCACAGCGCCCAGACCAGGAGCGGCAACAGCGCCAGACTGGTATAAAGCAGTGGGGTCTGTGCCAGCGTAAAGCTGCCCAGCAGCCAGAAGCTGGCGCTACGCAAGGTCGTGTTGTCGCTCAGGCTGAGCAGCAGGTTGACCAGCGCCCCTGCCAACGCATTGATGGCGATGCCGGCCAGCAGCAGGTTTTCCGCCGCCCCGCCCACCCGCCGCGCCAGCGCCAGCACCAGTCCCAGCGCCAGCAGCGCACCACCGGCGGCGGCCAGCGGCAGCATCCACAGGCTGCTCACCCCCAAAGCCAGCACCAGCACCGCCGCCAGCCCGGCTCCGGCCGATATGCCCAGCAGACCCGGCTCCACCAACGGATTGCGGAAAAAGCCCTGCAAGACCGCTCCACAGAGCGCCAGCGCCGCGCCGCAAAAGCCCGCCAGCAACACCCGTGGCAAGCGCAGCTGCCAGAAAATCTCACTCGCCACGCCCGGCTCCAGCCCCGCGCCCGGCAGCGCCCAATGCAGGCTGATGGCGGCGCTAAGCAAGGTAAAGATTGCCAGGGCAAGGTGACGCGGCATTGGCTGGAAAACTCCCATGGATGACATAGCTGCCATAGCCTAATGGGGTCGGCCGTGCTACACCATAGCCAAACCAAAATGCGGCCAAAGAGGAATGCCCATGCTCCAGGGAAATGTTCATCCGGACTTCAGCCGGGTTGCCGATTTATTCCTGCGCCAGCTGCCCGCCCCCCGCCCCGGCGGCGCAGCGCTGACGGTGTATCACCGTGGCCAGATCGTCGTGGACATCTGGGCCGGCACCCGTGACAAACAGGGCACGCCCTGGACACCCGACACCCTGGCGCTCTCCTACTCGACCACCAAGGGCATCGCCTCGACCCTGCTGCATATTTACGCCGACCGTGGCGCCATTCACTACGACACGCCCGTGGCCCAGTACTGGCCGGCCTTCGGCAAAAACGGCAAGGCCAGCATTACCGTGCGCCAACTGCTCAGCCACGAGGCCGGGCTTTACGACATACGCGAGCTGATCAGCGATGCCCATGAAATGAACGACTGGGCGCATATGCTGACCCTGATCGAAAACGCCGCGCCCCGCCACCACCCCGGCAGTCGCAACGGCTACCACGGCCTGACCTATGGCTTCCTGATTGGCGGCCTGCTGGAAAAAGTCAGCGGCAAGCGCTTTGCGGAAATCCTGCACGAAGAATTGACTGCACCGCTGCAACTGGACGGCTGCTTTGTCGGCCTGCCCGAGAACGAATTTGCCCGCGCCGCCAAGCTGATACGCCCCGATCCCAAGCCGGTATCCAGCGTTCCCAAAAAACCACGCAAGCCCAGCCTGCAATCACAGTTGGTTGAGCGAGCCCTGGAACTTTCCGGCTTTGACAACGAAACCAGCAAGATGGGCCTGATGCCCAAGGGCATCAGCCGCTACGACTGGAACAGCCACGAAGTGCTGGCCGCCTGCAACCCTTCAGCTGGCGGCATGTTCAACAGCCGCTCGCTGGCGAAAATTTATCTTATGCTCGCCAATCACGGCCAGCTCGATGGCCGACGCTATGTTTCGCCCACCACCTTTGCCGCGCTTTCCCGCGTGCAGAATACGCAGCGTGGCGATGTGGTGCCGCTGGCCATGCGCTGGCGGCTGGGGTATCACCGCGTATTTACTACCGGGCCGCGCACGCCCAACGCCTTTGGGCATTTTGGCTTTGGCGGGTCGGGGGCGTGGTGTGATCCATCGCGGGGACTGGCTGTTGGCTATGTGGTTAATAGCGGGTCGGGCTCGCCGTTTGGGGATTTGCGGTTGTGGCAGTTGAATAGTGTGATTATTCGGGCGGCTGAGGCGCGGGGGACGGTGCGCGCCAGGTTTGGAAAGCTGCTGGCCGGGCACTGAAGAGTCTCAGCCTATGGCGCAACAAGACAGGAATCTGGGTATACTGTGTACCACTTGCAATGCTTACAGATTGCTGGTCTTTTTTAAGCCCCGCCCTTGCGGCACAGGAAAACCCAGGTAGCAATGTCGTGTTTCTGACCAGAGTCGTGTTACGCAACTACAAAAGTATCGCGTTCTGCGATCTCCGCCTTGGGCCGCTGACCTTTTTGGTGGGCCCCAACGGCTCGGGCAAGAGCAACTTTCTTGACGCCCTGCACTTCGTTCGAGACTCTCTTAACGGCTCGCTCGAAAACGCCCTGAACGAACGCGGCGGTCTCAATATGGTGCGCCGACTATCCAGCGAGCATCCGGCAACCATTGGCATTCGTCTCGAGTTTCAGCTTTCAGATAATCGAAGTGGCCATTTCGCCTTTAGCATCGGTATTTCGCCAAGCCACAGCATCATGGTGATGAGTGAGGAGTGCCGAATTCAAACATTGGAAGGAGTTGCTAACTATAGTCGGGTGCAAGATAGACCAACAGAATCCAGTGAGCTTACTTTTCCTGCCGTATCACCAGACAGATTGGCACTGGTAAGTGCGTCTGGCTTTGCCGCTTTCCGACCAGTCTATGATGCGTTAACCGCGATGGTTTTTTACAACATAGATCCAAAGCCAATTCGTGAACTTCAAAAGCCGCAAGATAGTAAGGCTCTGAAACCTATGGGAGAGAATATTGCCAGCGTTATTGGGCGAATGGAAAAAAACAGCCCAGAGTCAGTAAGAAAAATCCAAGAGTATCTTCAGATAATAGCGTCTACTGTAAATGCAGTGCGATATACAAGTCTTGGCCCCATGGAAACACTGAGCTTCCTACAAAACATCGTTGGCAGCAATGAAGTTTGGCATCTACCTACGCAATTTATGTCAGATGGCACACTACGTGCGCTTGGAGTCTTAACGGCCCTATTTCAAGGAGACAAGGAGTTCTCTCCTCTATTAGTTGGAATTGAGGAGCCAGAAACCGGATTACATCCTGCTGCATCAGTGGCTTTGCGCGAAGCAATGCAGTATATGTCTGAAAAAACTCAGGTGATTGTTACAAGCCATAGCCCAGAGTTGTTAAATGATGCAGCGTTGCCAACAGATTGCATTTTAGCAGTAGTTGCGGAAAACGGGCGGACACGCATTGCCCCACTCGATTCAGCATCTCGCGAAGCCCTAAAGAATCACCTATTTACTGCGGGAGAACTACTACTACTTAACCAGTTAATACCCGACCCAAATGTGCTTGAAGAGCAGAACAAGAACCAAGCAGACCTCTTTGGCGAGAGTCAAGCTTAATGAACATTGTTGCAGTGGTAGAGGGCGACGGAGAGGTAAATGCTTTTCCTTTGCTATTGCGAAGACTCAACGAATGGCTATCGCCAACGACGGTTACTCACATTCCTAAACCAATTCGGGTAAAGCGGGATAAATTCCTGAATAAAGATGATGAATTCAACAGGTTTCTTGAGTTAGCCGCTCTAAAATGCGGTGATGCGGGCTGGATTATCATGTTGCTCGATGCCGATGATGCCTGCCCTCGCGAACTGGGAAAGAACCTGCTTGCCAAGGCGAGAGCACGAATACCTCATAGAAAAATATCTGTGGTGTTGGCCAATAAAGAATATGAGGCATGGTTCATTGCCGCTGCTCCCTCACTGAGCGGACTCAGGGGGCTTGATGTTGTCGCTACAGATATTCCTGCTGACGTAGAAGCAATACGTGGAGCCAAGGAATGGATAAGTCGCCAGATGGGCTCCGAGAAGTATAGAGAAATTATTCACCAAGCTTCATTTTCGGCAACCATTGATTTGAGTATGGCTCGCCAAAACAGCAGGTCATTCAGAAAGCTCTGCAACGAGTGGGAAAAGAACATCCCCAGCCACTAATGCTGCAAGTCATCTGCAAATGAAAAAGCCCGCTTGCGCGGGCTTTTTCATTCAACCAAGGTCAATCGCAGCAATTACTCGGTAACCGCCAGAATCTGCTTGATCAGTGCCTTCTGCTCTTCGCTGGGGCGAGCGCTCTGCATGGCCATCAGCTTGCTCATGTCGCCTTCAACCTTGATCTGGCCGCTCATGAAACCCTGCATGCCAGCGGACTGGTCATTTTCCAGGAAAATACGGCGGGCCAGGGCAACCGGCAGGGTCAGCTTGGTTGGGGCAATGCTGTTGTGGCCTTTTTCGAACTTGCCACCGTTCAGGCACATGTCGACATTGCCAGAGGCAGCGCCGGTCACGGTCAGGTTCAGCGCCAGGCTGGCCAGGGCCGGCGGCACGTTCAGGCTGCCGGCGGCAGCTTCCAGTTCAGCAACTTTGGCAAACCATTCATCAGACAGGAAAGCGGCCATTTTTATTGTCTCCTAACGAGCGTGTGTTTTGAGGTGTGGGGCCTTGGTGGCCTCCGGGTAAACCTTTCGATTCCAGCCACCCTATGGCTGACAAGGCTTTTGCAACCGCCTGTGCCAAACGGGCGTCAGGGTGAATCGAGCAAGTACCCTACAAGATGGCCCATACCTTGGCAAACTCTTTTTTGCAGCCTGTATCCCGGCATTTTCGTGAGCGTTTTGCTCGGGCAAAGCCGCGCCGCAGGCCAGCCTGCGACGCGACCCCGGCTTACTTCAGGTCGTAACCGCGCTCCTCGTGCAGAACAAGGTCCAGGCCTTCCCGTTCTTCGTCTCCGCTAACCCGCAGGCCGCCGGTGAGCAGGCCCACCACCTTGAGCAACACGAAGGTCATGACCAGCGTATAGCCAAAGGTTGTGGCAATCCCCAGCATTTGCACGTTCAACTGCTGGCTGATGCTGCTATTGCCCGCGCCAAAGCCCTGGCCGCTGAAAACGCCGAGATGGGGCGAGCAGAAGATGCCCGCGAGAAAGGTGCCGAGTATGCCACCCACCCCGTGCACAGGGAAAACGTCCAGCGAGTCGTCTATCTCCAGCTTGCGCTTGATCAGTTGGGTCATATAGAAGCAGACAATGCCGGCGCTGAGGCCGATCACCAGCGCCCCACCCGGCCCGACGCAGCCGGAAGCAGGCGTGATGGTGCCCAGGCCCGCCACCATGCCGGTGACCACGCCCAGCACCGAGGGCTTGCCGAAGGTCAGCCACTCCAGAGTGATCCAGGCCAGCGCCCCGGCCGAGGCCGAAATATGCGTCACGAACAGGGCCATGCCGGCGCTGCCATTGGCCGCCAGCGCTGAACCGCCGTTAAAGCCATACCAGCCCACCCAGAGCATGCCGGCGCCGATCACCGTCATGGTCATATTGTGCGGAGGCATGGCCACGCGGGGAAAACCCTGGCGTGGGCCTACGACCAGCGCCGCCACCAGCGCAGCGACACCAGCAGTAATATGCACCACGGTGCCACCGGCAAAATCGAGGATGCCGCGCTGCATGAGAAAGCCACCACCCCATACCCAGTGACACACCGGGCCATATACCAGCACCGCCCAGGCGACGCTGAACAGCAGCATGGCCGAGAAGCGCATGCGCTCGGCAAAGGCACCGACGATGAGCGCAGGTGTGATGATGGCAAAGGTCATCTGGTAAGCCGCAAAGACGATCTCGGGCAGGCTGCCAGTCTGGCTGGAGCGCGTGACCCCGGCAAACATGGCCTTGGACAGACCCCCCACCCAGGCATTGGCGCTGCCGCCGTCAGTGAACGCCAACGAATACAGGCCCACGAGCCAGAGCAGGCTGACCGCCGCTGCAATCACGAAGCATTGCATGAGTACCGAGAGCACGTTGCGGCTACGCACCAGACCGCCGTAAAACAGGGCCAGACCCGGCAGGGTCATGAACAAAACCAGCGCCGTTGCGGTCAGTATCCAGGCTGTATCGCCGCTGTTCACGGCTATTGGCGTCGAGTCTGCAAAAGCAGGCAGGCTGAAAAAAGGCAGCAGAAAAACGCTGCCGCGAACAAGGGGTCGCAACATTATTGTCCTCGATGGAAAAGCTTTTACCCCCCCTCTCCCTCCGGGAGAGGGCTGGGGTGAGGGGAACATGGCTCTGGCAGCGGTAAATTCCCCTCACCCTAGCCCTCTCCCGAGGGGAGAGGGGACTAAACACGCCCTTTACAGAGCGTCGTCGTTGGTCTCGCCGGTGCGGATACGCACAACCTGTTCAAGATTGGTCACAAAGATCTTGCCGTCGCCGATCTTGCCGGTGCCAGCCACCTTCATGATGTGTTCGATGACAGAGTCCACTACATCGTCGCGAACGGCCAGCTCAAGGCGAACCTTGGGCACGAAGTCCACAACGTACTCTGCACCACGATAGAGCTCGGTATGCCCTTTCTGGCGCCCGAAGCCTTTCACTTCGGTCACGGTCAAACCGGTCACGCCCACATCGGAAAGCGCCTCACGTACATCGTCAAGCTTGAACGGCTTGATCACAGCGGTGATCATCTTCATACATAATCCCTTGATTTGACTGGCGGTTGTAAAACTGCCCAAGACTCCTGGCCTTGCGGGCAGGAGACCCTGGATGATAGCGGCTTCATTTTGATTCACCCTGCCAGCCAAGACAAGGCATTTGCACCAGCGTGGCGCATGCATGAAACGCACCAAAACGGTGAAATGCCCTATTGGCGCGCCTGATAGCAGGGCAAGCGCCTCTGAAGAGCCAAATATTGCACAATAAAATGGCATATTGTCAGCGCCGCGCAAGACTAAGCACCTATTTGGTTCATTCATGCCACTTATAATGAAAATCATTAATTCTTGTACGGGAATTGGTATAAAACTGTCTGAAAAAACTACAAACCTGCTAAACTTCCGCACCTTGGCGTGACAATTCATCACGCCTTTGCAATCTTCATTGTGAGCACCTCTGCCAGCGATACGCCCCTTGACCGATTTTTTGCGGTAGTCATGGAGCGCTGGCCCATTCTGTGCTCACTCTCCTGGCCGTCAGCAGACAAAAGACGGATCACGGGATTGATTGTTCTGCTTCACTTTGGGGGCGTTATGGGTAGAATGCGCGGCCGCCGGAAGGCAGGCTGACCTATGCCCGTGGCAAAACGTTGCCTGATGCTGCTTCAGCTTCACTATTAACGAAAGGGTAGTCCTATGTCGCATACACATGCAGCCGACTCGGCAACGCCTGACTACAATCTGGACGTAGTCCGGCAATTTGCCATCATGACCGTGGTCTGGGGCATTGTCGGGATGTCTATTGGCGTCTACATTGCTTCCGAGCTGGCCTGGCCGGCGCTGAATTTCGATATCCCCTGGCTGACCTACAGCCACCTGCGCCCCCTGCACACCAATACCGTCATCTTCGCCTTCGGCGGCTGTGGCCTGATGTCCACGAGCTACTACATCGTGCAGCGCACCTGCCAGACTACCCTGTTTGCGCCCAAGCTGGCCCGCTTCACCTTCTGGGGCTGGCAAACCGTCATCTTGCTGGCCATCTACACCCTGCCGCAGGGTTATACCAGCACCAAGGAATACGCCGAGCTGGAGTGGCCCATAGACCTGCTGATTGCCGTGGTCTGGAGCTGCTACGCCATCGTCTTCTTCGGCACCATTACCCGCCGCCGCACATCGCATATCTATGTCGCCAACTGGTTCTTCGGCGCCTTCATCCTGACCATCCTGGTGCTGCACGTTGTCAACAACCTGGAAATCCCGATCTCGCTGTGGAAGTCCTACTCCATCTATTCTGGCGCCACCGACGCCATGATTCAGTGGTGGTATGGTCACAATGCTGTAGGTTTCTTCCTCACCGCCGGCTTTCTCGGCATGATGTATTACTTCGTGCCCATCCAGGCCGGCCGCCCGGTTTACTCCTACCGCCTGTCCATCGTCCACTTCTGGGCCCTGATCTCCATCTACATGTGGGCCGGCGCACATCACCTGCACTACTCCGCCCTGCCCGACTGGACCCAGTCCCTCGGCATGGTGTTCTCCCTGATCCTGCTGGCCCCCAGCTGGGGCGGCATGATCAACGGCGTGCTGACCCTGTCCGGCGCCTGGCACAAGCTGCGCTCCGACCCCATCATCCGCTTCCTCGTGGTCGCCCTGTCTTTCTACGGCATGGCCACCTTTGAAGGCCCCATGATGGCGATCAAGACCGTGAACGCACTCTCGCATGACACCGACTGGACCATTGGCCACGTGCACTCCGGCGCCCTCGGCTGGGTAGCCATGATCACCATCGGCTCGCTCTACTGCCTGTTCCCGCGCCTGTACGACCGCAAGGCCATGTACTCCACCCAGCTCATTTATGTGCACTTCTGGCTGGCCACCATCGGCGTGGTGTTCTACATCGCCTCCATGTGGATTGCCGGCATCATGCAGGGCCTGATGTGGCGTGCGGTGAACGAAGACGGCACCCTCACCTATACCTTCGTGGAAGCGCTGGCCGCGACCCACCCCTACTACATCGGTCGCATGATCGGTGGCTCCATCTTCCTCTCGGGCATGTTCTTCATGGCGTACAACGTGGCCATGACCATCATCAAGACCGAACCCCGCGACCTGCCGGCCGACTACGAGTAAGGAGTAGCCTACGATGCGTTTGTCTCATGAAATCGTTGAAAAGAATGTCGGCGTCCTGATCGTCCTGATTTTCGTGGCCATCAGCTTTGCCGGCCTGACCGAAATCGTGCCGCTGTTCTTCCTCAAGGAAACCACGCAGCCGGTGGTCGGCCTGAAGCCGCTCACCGCCCTGCAGATGGAAGGCCGCGATATTTATATCCGCGAAGGCTGCCACGTCTGCCATACGCAGATGGTGCGTCCGCTGCGTGCCGAAACCGAACGCTATGGCCACTACTCCGTGGCCGGCGAATCGGTGTGGGAGCACCCCTTCCTGTGGGGCTCCAAGCGTACCGGCCCGGATATCGCCCGTGTCGGTGGCCGCTACTCCGACGACTGGCACCGCGTGCACATCAACAACCCGCGTGACGTAGTGCCCGAGTCGAACATGCCCGGCTTCCCCTGGCTGAACAAGAACATCCTGACCGGCGAATACACCAGCCAGAAGATGGAAGTCTTCCGCGATGACTTCGGCGTGCCGTATACCAACGAAGAAATCCGCAAGGCGCCTTACGAAGTACAGGGCAAGACCGAAATGGACGCACTGGTGGCCTACCTGCAGCAGCTGGGCACCGTGTTCAAGACCAAGAGGTAAGCGCTCATGGACTATGGCATTTTTGACAGGATCGGCACGGTGACGGCGTTCATCGCCTTCCTTGGCGTGTGCTGGTGGGCCTATAGCCCCACCAACCGCGAACGCTTTCGCGAAGACGGCGATCTGGCGCTGGACAGTGACCCCATATACATGCGTAAAAAGCAGCAGGAACAGGAATCTCGGGAGAAGGCTGAATGACGACTTTTTGGAGCTGCTGGATCATCGTTCTGGTGTTCACCAATATTGCCCTGGTGACCTGGCTGCTGGGCTGGACCCGCAAGATGGACTCGGCCGAGATGGCCGAAGACGGCACCACCGGCCACGAATACGACGGCATCCGCGAGTACAACAACCCGCTGCCAGCCTGGTGGCTATACCTGTTCTACGGCGCCATCGTGTTTGCGCTGGGCTATCTGGCGCTCTATCCCGGCCTCGGCAACTACCCCGGCCTGCTGGGCTGGACCTCGCACGGTGAGCAGGAGGCCGACCAGCGCGCTTACGAGCTGAAATATGGCCCGCTCTATGAGTCGTTTTACAAGCAGCCCATCGAGCAGCTGGCCAAGGACCCGCGCGCCATGCAGATCGGCAACCGCCTGTTTGAAAACAACTGCGCGGCCTGCCATGGTTCCGACGCACATGGCGCCCGCGGCTTCCCCAACCTGACCGACGACGACTGGCTGCACGGTGGCAAGCCTGCCGATATCGAAACCACGATTCTGGAAGGCCGCGAAGGCACCATGCCAGCCTGGGGAGAAAAGCTGGGTGACGATGGCGTGAAGAAGGTCGCAACTTATGTGTTGTCGCTCTCCGGCCGCAAGGTTGACCCCAAGCTCGCCGCCGAAGGGCAGCCGCTGTTTGTGAACTGCATGCCCTGTCATGGTCAGGACGCCAAGGGCAATATCTTCATCGGCGCGCCCAACCTGACTGACACCATCTGGCTCTATGGCGGCGACGAAGCCACCGTGATCAAGACCATCACCTTTGGTCGCCACGGCCATATGCCGACCTGGAAAGACACCCTGGGCAAGGAGCGTGTGCACCTGCTCGCGGCTTATGTCTGGTCGCTGTCGCACCCGGACTGATCGTGATGTTGTGATAAATCCGGCTGCTTCGGTGGCCGGCGTGGTTGCAGCGCCAGGATAGCGCTCACCGGAAGGTATCCTGCGACAACGTGTCGCAGGATATGCAAGTACGGGCAGCGTATAATGCTTGGCCGGTTTTATATCAGCGCTGCTGATGCAAAGCTTCAGCCGAACCCATTATCCAGACTGGTGATATGCCCGTATCGTTCTCCGAAACTGTAACGCGCAAGCGATCAACGCGAGAGCCATGAGCAAGCTACCCACGCACGACATATCACCTGATCCGGTCAAGATCCACGAACCGCATCAAATCGATCTTTATGCGCGGCGCCAGAAAATCCACGCCCGCTCCATCACCGGCTTTTTCCAGAATATCCGCGTGCTCACCATCTGGGTGAGCATGGCCATTTTCTTCCTGCTGCCCTGGGTCAACTGGGATGGCCGCCAGGCCCTGCTGTTTGACCTGCCCGAAGAGCGTTTTTATATTTTCTGGTGGACCTTCCTGCCGCACGACTTTGTGTTTCTGTCGTGGCTGCTGATCATTTCCGCCTTTACCCTGTTTGCCGTGACCGTGTTCGCCGGCCGTGTCTGGTGTGGTTACACCTGCCCGCAAACGGTGTGGACCACCATTTTCATGTGGATAGAGGAACGTGCCGAGGGCAACCGCAATGCGCGCATTCGCCTCGACAAAAGCCCGCTCTCCATCAGGAAAGTCCTGCGCCGCAGCATAAAACACGCTGGCTGGCTGTTTGTGGCACTGGCCACCGGCCTCACCTTTGTCGGTTATTTCACGCCGGTGCACCAGCTTTACCGCGAATTCCATGGCTTCCAGCTGGGCTTCTCGGAAATCTTCTGGATATTCTTTTTCACCGCCACCACCTACCTGAATGCCGGCTGGATGCGTGAGCAGGTGTGCATGTATATGTGCCCCTACGGCCGCTTCCAGAGCGTGATGTTTGACCGTGATACCCTGATCATTTCCTACGACGCCAAGCGCGGCGATCCGCGCGGCGGCCGCAAGCGCGGCACCGATCTTGTGGCAGAGAACCTGGGCTCCTGCATCGACTGCGAGCTGTGCGTGCAGGTCTGCCCCACCGGCATCGACATTCGCGACGGCCTGCAGTTCGAGTGCATCCAGTGCGCCGCCTGCGTGGACGCCTGCGACTCGGTGATGGACCAGATGGGCTATGAACGCGGCCTCGTGCGCTACACCACGGAAAACGCCCTCGAAAAGGGCACCGGCATGAACTTCCTGCGCCCACGCCTGATCGGCTATGCGCTGGTGCTGGCGACCATGGGTGGGCTTTTCCTCTATGCCCTGACCGGGCGTGTGCCGGTGACTGTAGAGGCAATCCGCGACCGCAACGCGCTGTACCGCGAGAACAGCGACGGCAATATTGAAAACGTATACACACTCAAGATTACCAACGAGTCCCAGCACCCCGAGGTCTATGTCCTGAGCGTGGACGGCGACAAGCGCATTCACGAGGAAGCCTCCGACCCCACCAAGGTAAAACTGGCGGCGGGCGAGCTGATGTCACTGCCGATTACGCTGGAAGCTGATCCCGGTCAGCTCGACAAGACCCGCTACGATATACATTTCGACGTACAAGCCACCGACGACAGCCGCACTGTCGCCGCCACCGAAAGCCGATTCCTGGCGCCGGCCACCCAGTGACCGCTGCCCCATTGAGGTAAGAACCATGTCCACCCCCAAGAAAGGCCCCTGGTACAAGCAGCTGTGGATTCCCTATATCGCGCTGCCGCTGCTGATTACGGTGATCACCATGCTCAGCTTTGTGTACCTGTCCTTCAAGCATCAGGATGTGGTGGTGCAGGACGACTGGGATGAAAACAGCGCCGCCGTGAACGCCGCCATCGACCGCGAACACAAGGCGGTAGCCTTGGGCCTGGTGCTGACCTTGAGCGCCGACGACGCCAGTGGCGACATCACCCTCGCCCTGGCCGGCAAGCTGCCGCAGCCGCCGGCCACGCTGGAATTGAAGATTTCCCACCCCACCGACCCCGCGCGTGACCAGGACCTGACCCTGAAACGCGAGGCCGACGGCAAGTACCACGCCACCCTGAGCCAGGCACTCAAGGGGCGCTACTATCTGGCCGTTGAGGCCGTGGACTGGCGCATGACCAGCATGCGTACTTTCCCGCAGGGAAGCTTTGATATCGTCGCCGGCCAGTATTGAGCACAGCAGTGACCGTTATGGCACAGGCGCTAGCCGCCCCCTGTTATCATTGTGGTCTGCCGGTGTCGGCGGACCACCCGTTTGTGGCCACCGTGCTCGGTGCGCCCCGGCAATTCTGCTGCCCCGGCTGTCAGGTGGTGGCCGCGACCATTGTCGCCAGCGGCCTCGACAGCTATTACGCCGACCGTGACAGCACCGCCGTCAGCCCCGCCAACGTGCCGGCGGCGCTCAGCGCGCTGCTCGCCTTTGACCACCCCGAGGCCCAGCGCGATTTCGTGGGCGTGGAAGACGGCATGGCCTGTGTCGAACTCAGCCTCGACAATATCAGCTGCGCCGCCTGCGCCTGGCTGATCGAAAAGCGCCTGCACCAGGAGCCCGGCGTGGCCCGCGCCTCGGTTAACCTGGGCAACCACCGCCTCCACCTCGTCTGGCACGCCGAGCAGGCGCCGCTGAGCCAGCTGCTCTCCGCCTTGCAGGCTATCGGCTACCGCGCCCGCCCCTTCCGCGCCGACACCCATGCCACCCAGCTCAAACAGGAAAGTCTCCGCCTGCTGACCCGTCTGGCCGTGGCCGGCCTCGGCATGATGCAGGTCATGATGTATGCCACCGGCCTCTATATCGGCGCTTTTCAGGGCATTTCGCCGGAAAGCCGCGACTATCTGCGCTTGGTGAGCGGCCTCATCACCATGCCGATCTTTTTCTACTCCGGCATGCCCTTCTACACATCCGCCTGGCGCGCCGTGAAGGCACGCAGCCTCAACATGGACGTGACGGTGACGGTGGCCCTGTTCTCGGCCTTTTTCACCTCGGTCTATGCCACCGCCATACGCAGCGGCGAAACCTATTTCGACTCGGTCAGCATGTTCATCTTCTTCCTGCTGGCCAGCCGCTTCCTGGAGTCCAAGGCGCGTCAGGCGGCCGGCGAAACCGCCACCAGCCTGATGGCCCTGACGCCGCGCCTTGCCACCCGCCTTGAGGCCGACGGCAGCGAACACATTGTGGGCGCCACCCAACTGGTGAGCGGCGACCATATTCTGGTCAAGCCGGGCGAGACCATTCCTGCCGACGGCGAGGTGATAGCGGGCAGCAGTGCTGCCACCGAGGCCCTGCTCACGGGCGAGCCCCTGCCCATCCCCAAGCAAATGGGTGACAGCGTGATCGGCGGCAGCATCAATGGCGAAAGCCCGCTGACCATCCGTGTCAGCCGGGCGGGCGGCGACAGCACCATCGCCACCCTCAACCGCCTGCTCAATCGCGCACTGGCGGAAAAGCCCCGGCTGGCGGAGCGTGCCGACCAACTGGCGCAGTATTTTGTCAGCGGCGTGCTGCTGCTGTCGGCCGCCGTTTACCTGGTCTGGCACTTCATGGCGCCGGAGCATGCGCTGTGGGCAATGCTCGCGGTGCTGGTAGCCACCTGCCCCTGCGCGCTCTCGCTGGCGACGCCAACGGCACTCTCCACCGCCACCAACGCCCTCGCCCGCGCCGGCTTCCTGATTACCCGTGGCCATGTGCTGGAAACGCTGGCGCAGGCCACCCATGTCATTTTTGACAAGACCGGCACCCTGACCGAGGGCCGCCTGCAAATTTCGGCCAGCTCGGCCCTGCGCGGCAATATCGGCGACTGGCAGCGCATTGCCGCCGCGCTGGAGTCGCAATCAGAGCACCCAGTGGCCCGCGCCTTCCAGAGCCTGCCCCTGTACTCGCTGCCGGCGGTGGAAAACCGCCGTCAGATTTCCGGTTCCGGCATGAGCGGCGTAGTTGATGGCCGGGAATACCGCTTGGGTCACGCCGAGTTTGCCTTTGGCGAGCGCGGCGAGCAGGATGACAGCCTGACCATCTGGCTTAGCGACGCTGACGGCCCGCTGGCCAGCTTCACCCTCAGCGATACCCTGCGGCCTGAAGCCATCGTGGCCACCCGCAGCCTGCGCGCCCTGGGCCTGCAAACCTGGCTGCTGTCCGGCGACCGCTCGCGCACCCCACAAATACTGGGTGAGCAGCTGGGCATGAACCATGTGCAAGGTGGCCTTAGCCCCGAGCAAAAGCGGGAGATGGTGCAGCAACTACAGGCGCAGGGCGCCATCGTGGTCATGGTAGGCGACGGCGTCAACGATGCCCCCAGCCTTGGACAGGCGCACCTGTCGGTGGCCATGGCCTCCGGCACCGATCTCGCCCAGACTACCGCCGACGCCCTGCTGCTGCACGACGACCTGCGCGTGCTGGCAGCCGCCCACGGAGAGGCCAGGGCCACCCAGCGCATCATCCGCCAGAACCTCTTCTGGGCGCTGGCCTACAACATTTCCGTGCTGCCTTTCGCGGCATGTGGCCTGGTGCCGCCCTGGATGGCGGCGCTGGGCATGGCGACCAGCTCTCTGGTCGTCGTCTGTAACGCGTTGCGGCTGCGCCGGCTGCCGGCGCCACCCCTGGAGGCATGATGGAAGTCATTTATTTTCTGGTCCCGATAAGCCTGCTGTTTCTCGGCACGGCCGTCGTGTTCTTTGTCTGGGCCATCAAGCATGACCAGTTTGAAGACTTCGACAGCCCCGCCCACCGTATCCTGCTGGACGACCGCGAGCTGCGGAGAAAGCAACGGTGATACCGGCTGGAAGCACCGGCCTGCTGGCGACAGCCTGGGCCATGGGCTTTCTTGGCAGTACCCATTGCGTGGGCATGTGTGGCGGCATTTCCGCCGCCCTCAGCTTTGCCCTGCCGGCCGAAGCGCGCAAAGGCTGGCGCCTGCCGGCCTGGCTGCTGCTCTACAACAGTGGACGTATCGGCACCTATACCCTGCTTGGCAGCCTGCTCGGCCTGCTCGGCAACACCCTGCTGATGGGCTGGGCCGGCACGCTCTGGCCGCGCTTGCTGGCTGCTGCAGTCATGATAAGCCTCGGGCTCTATCTGGCAGGCGTATGGAAGGGTCTGCAGAAGCTGGAGAAGATGGGCGGTGGTGTCTGGCAATACCTGCAACCCCTGTCACGCCGGTTGCTGCCGGTGGACAACCCCTTCAAGGCCATTGTGGCTGGCGCCGTCTGGGGCTTTTTGCCCTGCGGCCTCGTTTACAGCGGCCTCGGGCTGGCCCTGACTGCCGCCGACCCCGCTGCCTCCGCGCTCGTCATGCTGGCCTTTGGCCTTGGCACCCTGCCCACCCTGCTGGTCACCGGTAGTCTTGCCGGCGGCCTGCGCCGCTTCATGCAGGCCCCGGCTACCCGCCAGGCAGCAGGAGCCATGGTGGTGGGCTTTGGCCTGTGGACCGGCGGCATGGCCTGGTATCACCATCAGATGCAGATGAGTGGCGACATGGCCGCCATGCCGGGGATGGCGCCGGCCAGCGCCAATGCCCGGCCCATGCCAGCCAGCCCGTCAGCGTCTGCTGCTGGCGACAATATGGCCGGCATGGACATGAGTGGCATGGACATGGAAGACGCGCCGCCACCCGGAAAACACAAAAGTAATTGATTCAGAGCAAATTCACGTCTTAACTTCGGTTTAAAATGCGACGCCAGCGTCGCTGGCAATCAGGCCTTTGCGAAGCCTGAGACCGGCAGCAGACACCCCGCAAACCCCTATTCCCAGAGAGGCCCGAGATCATGCCAGCGACCACCTTCCAGCTAGAGCGCTTTGAAGACGCCGACACCATCGTCCGCCGTGAGCCTTTCCCCTTCGTGGTGGCCAGCGGCACCTTGCTGGAGAGCGTGCGCGCCGATCTGGCCAGGGACTTCCCGACCTTTCGCGAGCCCGGTTTTCTGCCCTATAACAAGGAAGAGTGCGGCCCTGCCGTCAATGCGCTGATTGCAGAGGCCACCTCGCCCGAGGTCGCCAACCGGCTGGGTGCAAAGCTGGGTATCGACAACCTCGTGCAATACCCGGCGCTGGTCACCATTTGCACCGTGCTCAACCGCCGCGCCGGCACCATCCATACCGACAGCAAGTCCAAGGTCGCCACCGCGCTGATTTACCTCAACGAATCCTGGAACGGCAGCAGCGACGGCTGTCTGCGCCTGCTCGCCGCCAACGACAATATCGACTCCACCATTACTCCCGAAGTGCAGCCCACCTACGGCAACTTCGTGATTTTCAAGCGCACCGACAATTCCTTCCACGGCCACCTCCCCTATGAGGGCGAACGCCGCGTGATCCAGATTGCCTGGGTCATCAATCAGGAAGAAATCGACCGCAAGACCCAGCGCGGGCGCCTGTCGCGCTTCGTCAAAAGCATTTTCGGGAGTGTGGACAAGCGCATTGGCGCGAACCGGGGAAGGAATGCTTCGCATTTGAAGTGAGACTGGCGGCCGCCACTTCCTCGACTACGCTGTAATGTAATGAGCCTCCAATCACCGACCCAGGGGATGGGAGCGATTCAACCTGCATCAAAAATTGAGCCGGATGTAAAAATGCCGGCCTGTGAATCAGCCCGCGCTGCATAGGTTTTGTGGGCATATCCTGAACGTTTGCATGGGACGCTTGCGATGGGACCTTTTTACCGACGTCTGGCCGGCTTGCTGATCTTCTCGGCTGCCATACTCCCCCCCGCGTACGCAGAGCCACAGGATGGCTTCGGCTTGGCCGTAGGCCCCACCAGCCACACGGCAACAGTCATCATCTCCGGTGTAAAACAGCACTATGACAGCAGCGGTGCCGGGCTTACCGCAGACGCCCAGTTCGTGGTCAATGACAGCTGGTCGATCAATCCTTCGGTGCAGATAGCTCTGGAAAAGGCCCGTGGCGATCTCACCAACAACATCGGCAACAGTGAGGCCGGCCTGCAATTGCGGCACTGGACCGGCAATGTCTTTATTGCTCCCGTGCTGCTCTACAGCGTGGAAGACGTGCTCAACGGCACCGTGGTCCAGCGTGCCGAATACGGGCCCGGCGTCGGCCTCATCGGTGGCTGGGAGTCACCCACGGGGCTGACCCTGTCGGTGCAGGCGGATGCGCCGGAGTCGCTGTATTTCAGCAGCAGCCAGCGCCGCACCGGGCTCTGGCTGCAACTTGGCTACCGCTGGCATTGAAGGGGATGCAACCGTGAAAATAACCGTCCGCACCCTGCTGCTTCCGACCATGCTGGCCCTGCTGGGCAGCCTCACGGCACGGGCCGATGATACACCGGCCACTACCGACAGCAGCGATAACAGTCAGCCCCCCTCCCTGCTGAACAGCACCGAAAACCTCGCCAAAAGCTATGTGCTGGGCCGCAATATCAGCTTGGGCGTGGGCTTTGCGCAAGGCACCTTCAAGCTTTCACGTAGCGGCGACAATGCCCAGATTACCGATAATGGCGGCGCCACCCTCATTGCTGCCATCGACAGCGCCACGCACCCGCTGAAGGACTGGCCCCTGCGCCATGGCGACGCCACCCTCGGCTACGATTTCACTGCTACTGGCGGCTTCTTCAGCCCCTCAAAACAATTGCTCGATAATGCGACTCAGGGAACAGATGTTGGCACCAGCGTCAACGGCGGTTTCGTGGCAGCAGCACCGCGCTTCACCTTCAATATGGGCCCGCTATACCCGGACAGCCATATTTACTGGAAATACAGTGCCGGCGTCGGCGCAGCGCTGCTGCATTTCGATGGCAAGGCCCTGTTCGAGGGCGACCAATCCAGCGGCGAACACAGCGTCAGTGGTGCCGCTGTGCCGAGTCTGTATATTGAAACCAAATGGCAGATGCAGTTTGGGCACTGGGATGTGATTTTCAACTCACAATACCTGGGTGACCGGCATCAGGGTTATCTGACCACGTATGAGGTTTATGGCCTGGGCGCTGCCTACCAGTTTTCTTTCTGAGTGTGGCTCTCAAGCATCAATAAAAAGCCCGCAATCAATGCGGGCTTTTTGATCAAGCGAGAATAAAACCCCTCAGGCATCCACCGGAATTTTCCCGATTTTCGCCTGCCAGATTTTCGGCGCCGTGGCATGCACGGAATTGCCGCTCACATCGACCGCCACCGACACCGGCATGTCTTCCACCACAAACTCGTAAATCGCTTCCATTCCCAGGTCTTCAAAGCCGACCACGCGGGCCTTGCGGATGGCCTTGGACACGAGGTAAGCCGCGCCGCCCACCGCCATCAAATACACCGCCTTGTGCTTCTTGATGGCCTCAATGCCGGCGGGGCCGCGTTCGGACTTGCCAATCATGCCGTAAAGGCCGGTCTTGGCCAGCACGGTTTCGGTGAACTTGTCCATGCGCGTGGCGGTGGTGGGGCCGGCGGGGCCGACCACTTCGTCGCGCACGGGGTCTACCGGGCCCACGTAGTAAATGAACTTGCCCTTGAGGTCTACCGGCAGCTCTTCACCACGGGCGAACATTTCCACCATGCGCTTGTGCGCCGCGTCACGGCCGGTATAGATCGTGCCGGTCAGCAGCAAGGTTTCGCCCGGCTGCCACAGGGCAATTTCCTCGGGCGTGATGCCATCGAGATTGACGCGGCGCGACTTGCTGGCGTCAAAGGTGATCTTCGGCCAGTCTTCAAGCCGGGGCACTTCCAACTCGGCGGGGCCGGAGCCATCCAGCTCGAAGTGCACATGGCGGGTGGCGGCGCAGTTGGGAATCATGGCCACCGGCAGCGATGCGGCATGGGTCGGGTAATCCCGAATCTTGATGTCCACCACGGTAGTCAGGCCACCCAGACCCTGCGCGCCTATGCCCAGCGCGTTGACCTTGTCATACAGCTCGATACGCAGCTCTTCGATACGGTTCGACGGGCCACGCGCCAACAACTCGTGCATGTCCACCGGGTCCATCAGCGATTCTTTCGCCAGCAGCGCGGCCTTTTCGGCAGTACCGCCGATGCCGATACCCAACATGCCCGGCGGGCACCAGCCGGCGCCCATGGTGGGCACAGTCTTCAGCACCCAGTCGACGATGGAGTCGGAGGGGTTGAGCATGACCATCTTGGACTTGTTCTCGGAGCCACCGCCCTTGGCAGCGACGGTGATGTCAACCTTGTCGCCGGGCACGATGCTGTAGTGGATGACCGCCGGGGTGTTGTCCTTGGTATTGGTGCGCTTGCCAGCGGGGTCGCGCAGGATGGAGGCACGCAGCACGTTGTCGGGGTTCAGGTAGGCGCGGCGCACGCCTTCGTTGATGGCGTCGTCGAGGCTCAGTCCTCCCAGGTCCCAGCGCACTTCCATGCCCACCTTCACGAACACGGTGACAATGCCGGTGTCCTGGCAGATGGGCCGGTGGCCCTCGGCGCACATGCGCGAGTTGATGAGGATCTGCGCCATGGCGTCTTTCGCGGCCTGGCTCTGTTCGCGCTCATAGGCGGCGTTGACGGCCTGGATGAAGTCGATGGGGTGGTAATAGGAGATGTACTGCAGGGCGTCGGCGACGCTCTGTATCAGGTCATCCTGCTTGATGATGGTCATTGGCGGTCTCCGGACTGAGCGGGCTTTTGGCCCCGGGGCGGGGGAGATTATACATGGAGTTGGGGGGTGATGCCGAATGCGGGACAATAGGTTAGTCAGGCTGTGGTTGAGGTATCGTTTGATGGACTGGTCATGGTTGTTGCCCCAAGCACGGCCAGTCCTGCTGAAAGTCAAACGTAGCCTGCCCCCATGCGCGGCTGGCATCAAAGAGGCGAGAGCCCATATGGCATTAGTGCATCTGATTATTTGTGCCTAGAACTCAGGAACAAATCAATAACGGAGTGTATATCATGAGCTTTGTTGAGGCGCTTGAGCAGGGGCTTATGTGGGCGTGTGAAGACTACACCAAGATCGCAAGTGGGTGGCTGGGTTCCGATGTCAAGCCAAAAGAAGATCAGATCAAGTGTGCGCTGTATGCAGCTTTTCGTGCAGCAGAGTACCACGTGCATGTTGAGCCCAGCCACGAATCAGATACTCGTTGCGACCTGATCGTTAAGCAGGGAAATGGTAGTCATGTTGGAGTCGAGATCAAGACCGCTTGGGCTGCTACAAATTGGATGGTTAAGCCATCGGAGCAGGAGCGCAACTGGAAATACGACATTGAGAAACTGAAAATGCTAATTAAGGATGACTCGATTAAAAAAGGGTATCTTATCGTTCTACTGGCTTCTGAGAAAGACTCGCCTGCGGAGAAGAAATTGCGAGACATGATTCAAACATTACCGGCTTGCAGAAAATCCCGAGTCGGGCCTGTGCCGATCACACCATGGAATGGTCTGGATATGTTACAGTTTTTTGTCGTTACCGTGAAACCCGCGTAGCTCGCGTCGGGCGCAATGTCCGAAGGGCATTGCGCCGTATTCAACCATCATGGTGCAATGCGCTGCGCTTATTGTACCCTACGAACTGCCCCATTTTCCGATAATTTCCTGCCAATTCAAACAGCATGTACTTGTATCTCCACGCCAAGTTGTTTCCGCACAGCACTAAAAATTGCCGCAAGATTATCCATGCTCGGATTGCCACCGACAGAAAGCATACGGTGCAAACTCTTGCTGGGCTTCTCGGTTTCCTCGGCCAACTTTTCAAAGCCGACGGTGGCATTAACCAGATCACGCAGAATCACGCGGGCCGTTGCGGGCTCGCCATTCAGGAATAGTGACCCCGCCTCATCCAGCAATGCCTTGGCAAAATCGGGGTCGTGCTGCACCCGCTCTACAATGGTTTCCTTGAAGTGCCGTGTCAGGGCCATGATTCACCTCTTCGGTTGTTTCTGTGCGGCCTTGCGCGCCTTGTATTCATCACGTAGTGCCTTGGCCTTTTTGATATCTGCAGGCTGGGTGGCCTTGATGCCGCCGCCAAACAATATGATCAGGCGGTCGCCGTCCTGCGCAAGATAGATGCGATATCCCGGTCCCCAATCAATCCGGTATTCCCCGATGCCATCGAACCACTTCACACTTGAGGTATTACCCATCTCCAGGCGCAGAGTGGCCGTTGCCACCTTAGCGGCGGCTTGTGCCTGTAGGCCATCGAACCACTTTTTGTAGGGGCTTGAGCCATCTTCCAGCAGATACTCCTGAACGGTTATCATAGCACAAGTAGTAACTTATATGTTACCAATATAAACGACGCCATCTCACCCTCCCCCATGCCCCGCCAGCCACTCCAGAATCAACCCATTCACCACCAGCGGCTGCTCCCGGTGCAAAAAATGCCCCGCCCCCGGCAGACAATCCACCGACAGGCCCTTGTCAAAATCCTGCGACTGCATCAAAGGCTCATACATCCGCGCGTCCATGCAGCCGTCATTCTCGCCGGCCAAGGCGAGCACGGGCACTTCGATCTGGCTGGTGAGCAGGCTCCAGGATTGTTGCGCCGACAGGGACAGTGGCGACAGCAGGCAGCGGTAATACTGGGTGGCGGCCTTGACCACACCGGGCTGGCGGAAGGTGGTTTTGACCTGCTCCAGTTCCTCGGCGCCGAACAGCCAGTCGGGCGACCAGCGCCGCCACAGGGTTTCGATAAAGGCGTAGTCGTCGCGCTCGACGATCAGCTCCGACACCTTGGGCAGTTGCATAAGCAGGATGTAGGAGGACTTGAGCAACTGCATCGGTACTTCGGAAACACCCTTGAGGCCGCGCCGCAGGTGAGGGATTGCAAGGGTGGTAACACTGAGGAATTTCTTCGGCTTCAGGGCAGCAGCCACGTAGGCAGTGAGCGCGCCCCAGTCGTGGCCAATCAGGTGGCATTTCTTGACGCCGAGCCCATCCATGAAGGCAAAGACGTCCGCAGCAAGGTGGGTGAGATGATACAGATTCTTGGGTGACTGCGAGCCCGGTTCATAGCCGCGCATCATGGGCGCCACGGCCTGATAGCCGGCCTCGGCCAGCGCCAGCAGTTGCAGGTCGAAGCTGTGGTTGTCATCGGGAAAGCCATGCAACAGGAGCACCACGGGCCCGGAAGTACCGGCACGGCGCACGGAAAAGCTCATGCCACTATGTGTCAGCGTGGATGTGGTGATGGTCATTGCAGCGCTCCCAAAGCGTACTCACAATCTATAAATCTAGCATGCCTGCCCCGGCACACATCAAGCACGGGCATCGGGCCCGACCACGCTTGGGTCGATAATCACCGCACGCTCCGTCGCAAGTATGTGGCCCAGCGGAATCCGCAGTTCCTGCTCCAGCTGGTGCTGCGCCCGCTCCAGTGCGGGCCGCAGCAGGTCCGCCCACTGGTCTTCCATGCGCAGTGTCGCCAGCTCATGCACCTGTGGCAGGGGCCAGGGCAGCTTGCGGTAAAATTCCCAGAAATCAAGATGGTCAAGGTTGCGGCAGAGCACGTAGTCGCCCTCCTCCGTTTTCTGGATGATGCGCTGCTCCACGAGCAAGCGGGAAAACTCGGCCCACACCTCGGTGTCCTCGCGACCCAGCACGGCGATGGCGGCGATATCGCTGACCACCTCGCCTTTCTGGTAGTGCCGGTAAAACAATTGCAGCACATCCAGCATGGTCAGTACCGGGTGCCTATGCCCCTTGGGCTCGCCACGATAGACCACCAGCGCCCGCGTCAGCTCAACGCCAAACAGGGTAATGAGCCAGGACAGGTAGACCCAGAGCAAAAAAATCGGGAACGCTGCAAACGCGCCGTAAATCAGTTTGTACGAGGAAAAATGTGTGATGAAAATGGTAAAGCCGCGCTTGGCCGCCTCGAACAGAATGGCCGCGCTGATGCCGCCATAAAGTCCCGCGCGCGGCGGCACCTTGCAATTGGGCACGGCAATATAAATCAGTGTGAATCCCAGCGCGCTGAACAGCAGCGGAACCAGGCCGAAACCCGGCACAATATTGCTGACAAAGCTGGCGGTGCGGTTGAGAATTTCGATGGACGCCATATACGAGGTCATCAAGAAACCCATGCCCAGCAGCAGTGGCCCCAGGCTGAGCACGGCCCAGTAGCGCAAAAACGTCAACACGCCCTGGCGTGGGTCGCGCACCCGCCAGATATGGTTGAAGGCCTCTTCGACATTCACGATCATCAACAGCGAGGTGACGAAAAGAATGGCGATGCCGACCACGGTCAGGTGGCTGGCCTGTGCCGAAAAATCGTGCAGGTAATCCCCCACGCTGGTGCCGGCATTGGGAATGAAATGCCGGAACAGGAAATCCTGTATGTTGCCGCCCACCTGCTGCATGGAGGGAATGACGGAGAGAATGGAAAAGGTGACTGTCATTACCGGCACCACGGCAAAGAGCGTGGTATAGGTCAGCGCGGCGGCGCGTTGGCGGCAGCCATCCTTCAGGAAGTGGGCTATCGTGTAGCGCAGCAGCGCCCAGGCCTGTCGCCACCACTGCTGAGTTTCTGCGTACATGCCTGCTCCGTGCGGTCCATAAACTGCCGACAGTATTCCTGCTATGCGCCTGTGTGTCGAGGGGCGCTACCCTCGGCGCGGGCTTGCGGCTACAATCGCGCCCACCCGTCTGCCTGCCCCTGCCAACGCCAAGGCATTCATCGAGAGGCATTCATGCTGACCATTTATCACAACCCGCGCTGCACCAAGTCACGCGAGACCCTGGCCCTCATCACAGACCGTGGCCAAAACCCGACCGTGGTACTTTATCTCGACACGCCGCCTGACCACGCCCAGTTGAAAAAACTGTTGGGACAGCTGGGCATTGGCGCGCGCGAGCTGCTGCGCAAGCAGGAAGACGAGTACAAGGCGCTGGGCCTGGACCAGCCGGGCCTGAGCGATGCAGCCCTTATTGATGCCATGGTCGCCCACCCGCGCCTGATCGAGCGGCCCATCGTGACTGATGGCAAGCGCGCCATCATCGGCCGCCCACCGGAAAACGTGCTGGAGCTGCTGCCGTGAGTGAAGACTACATCCTGATACTGTATTACAGCCGCTACGGCGCCACCCGCGACATGGCGCGCCTGATCGCCCGTGGCGTAGAGGCTGGCGGCCGGGCCGCGCGCCTGCGCACGGTACCGGCGGTGTCCACGGTTTGTGAAGCCGTGGAGGCCGACATTCCCGAGGCGGGCGACCTGTACTGCACGCTGGAAGACCTGAGCGGCTGCGCCGGCCTTGCGCTGGGCAGCCCCACCCGCTTTGGCAATATGGCGGCGCCGCTCAAGTATTTTCTCGACGGCACTTCTGCACTCTGGCTCAACGGCGCATTGATCGACAAACCGGCGGCGGTGTTCACGTCCACCAGTTCCCTGCACGGCGGCCAGGAGGCCACCCTGCTCTCGATGATGCTGCCCCTGATGCACCAGGGCATGGTGCTGGTCGGCCTGCCCTACTCCGAGGCCGGCCTGCTCAAGACCAGCACGGGCGGCACACCCTACGGCCCCAGTCACCTCGCCGGCAGCGACAGCAAGCTGCCACTGTCGGCCGACGAAACGGCCCTTTGCCTGGCGCTTGGCCGGCGTCTTGCGCGCCTGGCGCGGAGTTGATCATGCTGAACAAACTACCCGCCTATCCGCTCTTTACCGCGTTTTACTTCTTGCTCGTGGCGCTCATGCTGACCGAGAGCCTGCTGTTTTCACCCCCCGCGCTGACACTGGGCCTGACCCTGTTCGGAGCCTTCGCCAGGGTGCTGCCGCTGCTGATGCTGAGCCCCTGGCTATGGCGGCGCGGCTCCGGCAGCGTGCTGGGCCTGGGTCTGCTGCTGCTGCCTTATTTTTGCTTTGCCGTGCTGGCAGCCTATGCGCACGGCCATGCCGGCCAGTTTGCGCTGCTGCGCTGCGTGCTGATCGGAGGCCTGTTCGGCGCCTGCTGCCTCGTGGTGCGCCGCTATGGCTCCACCCGCCAAGCGGTAGCTTGACGAGACGCACGGGTACTTTTGCGGGAAACCATTCCCGAGAGCCTGTGCCCCGTCCGAAGAAAGTGCTGTAAGCGCTTGATGCCGCTTCTCCTTTAATCCGCAAAACTATATGCTTTCGGTGTGCCGGCCATGATCCTTCTTGCGCCGGCTTTTGTTCTGCTCGCATCAAAAGAACACTTTGCAGGGGACACCATGAATCGCTTTGCACTCACATCGATTGCAATCTCCATAATGCTTGTCGGCTGTGCCAGCAGCCTGCCCACGGTAACTGATCAAGACCTTGCCACCGCCCAGCAAAACGGTACGCTGGAAACCACCTACGACAATTACGACACGCTGCTGTCCCAGCAGGACCTGAACAGCCCCGAGGGCGCCAAGGCCAAGGCACGCCTGACCTATATCGGCAGCATGCTGGCCGACCAGCGTGAAAAGCAGATTCGTCAGGACCTGACCCAGAACACCCTGGCTGATGGTCTGGTTCCCCTGCCCATCATCAACCGCAATATCGTCCGCCTGCCGAAAATGGCCAACTGGGACAGAACCCGGTATGAATCCCTCAAGAAAGAGCTGTCTGGCGACAATGACAAGACCCTGGCACGCATTACCAGCCAGCAACAGGCCCTCGGCCAGCTGACCGAATACGATCTGGCGCCGCGCCTGACCATTCTCGACGAGTTGGGCACACTCACTGCCGACCCGCGCTATGCCCAGGAGCACGCCGACAGCCTGAGCGGCATGCAGGCCAAGGCCGATGCCGCCATGAAGGCTGGCCAGGGCGATGCCGCCATCAAGGCGCTGAAAGCGCTGCAAGGCGTGTCTCCCAACGACCCGGCCATTACCCAGGAACTCATTCAGGCCAACGTAAAGCTGTTTGAGAAAAACTTCTGGGACGCGCTGGCCGAAGGCCGGCTGGACGACGCCTATACCCAGTTCATGGGCCTGAGCCAGACCAGCGAATTCACCGAAGTCATGAAGCGCCTGGGCAAGTCCACCGACGACATGTCCTCCTACTTCCTTGCGCAGGCCGCCAACGCGCTGGCCAACGGCCACCTTGACGTCGCCTTCAAGCTGCTGGGCCAGGCCCGCGACATACGCCTCAAGGTTGACCCCACCGCCTCCGACGCCGATGGGCCGGCCCAGCAGCAAAGCTTCCTCGATGCGGTTTTTGCCCGCTACAAGATCGCAGCTGCCAACGGTCAGGTTGGTCTCGCATTTGGCTATTTAAATGCCATCGACGCCTTCGAGCCTGATTACCAGAACCTGCACCCCCTGCTGGTGACCACCGGCAACCAGTTGCTGGGCCGGGCCGTGCTCAAAGTCAGTACCGCCGCCTTTACCGACCCCAATGGCAGCACCGAAATGGGCGGCGCCGTGGCCGCCGGCGTCACCAAACGCCTGTTTGACCAGATTCCGCAAGACCTCAAGATCATCGAGCGTGACCAGTTCGACGCCATCCTGCGTGAGCAGCAGATCGGCAACGCCAACGTCAGTGCCAACGGCACACCCCTGGGCACGGCGCCGCAGTCCAAGGACAATCTGGTCTCGGCGGACTACCTGATCGAAGGCAAGCTGACCGAGTCGCGCGTGGACACCAGCCAGGAGCAAAGCAAGAAGACCATGCGCGTGGTGACTGACACCGAGACCCTGACCAATCCCGACTACAATACCTGGCTGACGCTGTCGGACTCGGATCGCAAGAACTACGCCGAGCCCGCCCACACCATCACCCAGGACAAGAAGGAAGACGTCACCATCAATGTGCAGGTGGTGCGCAAGGTCGGCCTGATTTCCGCCAGCTATCGTCTGGTGGAGGCCCGCACCGGCCGCGTGATCGCCACCGACTCGGAAACCGCCAAGGATGAATTTACCGACGAAGGCAACGAGGGTGTTGATCTGGGCCAGTTCCACCTGCCCTTCAAGCTCGCCAGCCTGCCCTCTGACACAGAAATCCTGCAAAAGCTGACCGACAAGATTTCCGTCGGCATCGGCGACAAGCTGGTTACCTCACTGGCCAACCCGGAAGTGCGCTACATGCAGGCCGCGCAGCGCTTTGCAGACGAGAATGACTTCAGCGATGCCGCCGAGCAGGCGGCCAATGCCCTGATCATGGCCCAGCAGGACAAGCAGGACACCAAGAACATCCGTGGCTCGCTGGAAAACTACTCCTTGCAGGTCGTACCGACACCCGGTGGCACGGCGGCTTCACCGCCGGTACCTCCGTCCTGACGGCCAAGAGCCTGTTTACTATCTTTATCGCCCTGCCCAATAAAAAACCACGCCATGGCGTGGTTTTTTATTCCCTGGCGGCATTGGGCATTGGCCTCAGGGGGTAGCAGCAAGAGCAGCCTTGGCCTTGTCGAGGCCGTCACGCGCCTCGACATTACCCGGCTCGACATGCAGAACCTGCTGGAAACGGGTGACGGCCGTGGCGTTGTCACCCTCGGTCAGGGCTTGCTGCGCGGCGCCCAGCAGGGCATGCACCTGCAAGCGCTTGAGTGCATTTTCCTGCTCGATCTTGCTGGCTTCCTGATCATCCTGATCGTCTTCCGCTACCGGCGGTGCGCTGGGTGGTGGCGCGATCACCACGGGCGGCGCGGCCTTGACCACGGGTGCCGGGGCAGCCACAGGTGCTGCAGGGGCCTGTACCACGGGCGCGGGCGCCGCAGTCGCCTGGCGAGCCACACGTGGCGCAGCACTACCTGCCTTTGCCGCATCAATGCTCTTTTCCAGCATGGCCAGGGCCGGGTCATTGGGCGACAGGGCACGCAGCTGCTCCATGTGCAGCTCGGCCTGGGCAATATCATTGGTGCCGAGGGCCGCCAGCGCCTGCTGCTGCAAGGCCGTGGCAATCTGTTGCAGGCCGGTCTGGGCAGCACCGTTATTGGGGTCTTTGGCAAGTACCATGTGGTAAATGTCGGCAGCACTCTTGCCGGCCGGCAAGACCAGATCACCGCGTTCAAACGCTACTGCGGCACGGTCCAGCATATCCTGCACGCTCAGGGCCGGATTGGGCGTTGCCACGACCGGCGGCGGGGTGTCAGAGCCGTGCATCATCATGTAGCCGCCAGTGCCGGCAATGCCGATCACGGCAATACCGACCAGCAGCAAGGGCAGCGGAGACTTTCTGGCCTTCACCGGGACATTGCTGGTGCTCGACACCACCCGGCCAACCGGCGTGACCGGCGGCCGGGTCAGGCCACCTGGCTGGAAGGTGGGGCGAAAGGCCGTTGCTTCGTTTTCCGAGCTGCCAGCATCGTCACCCTGGCCAAAATCAAAGGTGGCCGCCAGCGCCTCCAGCTCCCGCACCACTTCGGACCCACGATGGGGTCGCTCCGCCGCATTCTTGGCCATGAGCCGGTCAAGCAGCGGCTGGAAGTGCGAAAGCCGCCCTTCCAGCTTCGGAATGGGGGAATTGAGGTGCATGATGCCGAGGGCAATGGGGTCAGTGGCCTGAAACGGCAGATTGCCGGTCAGCGCCTCAAAAAACACCACGCCGAGGGAGTAAAGGTCGGAATCGGCCTCCAGAGGCAGGCCACGCGCCTGCTCCGGGCTCATGTATTTGGGGGTACCGGCAACCAGGCCCATCTGGGTCAGGTTGGCGTCGCCCTCGGTGGCCTTGGCGATGCCAAAGTCAGTCAGCACGGCGCTGCCATCGGCACGGAACAGGATATTGTCGGGCTTGATGTCGCGGTGCAGGTAGCCCTTGCTGTGGGCGTAGTCCAGCGCCTTGGCAATGTCGCGGATAATGCTGATGGCCTCGGCCGTGGTCAGCCCGGCTCGAATCTTACCCTTGAGATCACCGCCCGGGTGATACTCCATGGCGATGTAATAGATGTCGTTGACTTCGTTGACGTCATACACGGCAACGATATTGGGGTGCGAAATTTTGGCGACGATCTTGGCTTCACGCAGGAAGCGGTCACGAAAGCTGGGATCGCTGGACAAGGCAGGCGCCATGACCTTGAGCGCTACATCGCGGTCGAACTTGTCCTGATTGGCGAGGTAAACAGAGGCCATGCCTCCTTTGCCAAGCATGCGCTTGATCGAATAACCGGGTATTTCCATGCAATCGGATCTCAAACACACCACGCGCGGGCGGTGTTAATACATCGAGGTAAGCGGGCTCATGCAGCAAAGACCACAAACGAGCCTTGACAGGCAGACTGGCATAAATATACAAGCACAATCCGCACCATGCTACGCAATATAGCCAGGAATTTCAGGTTATTTGGCCACCAACAAACTGCTCACCCTGAGCATGCCCCCCTCATCCACTGACGGGAGCCCCTTTTATAACTGGCAAAGGGGATATAAGCCATTGATTTTGAACCAACACGCCGGAAAAGACGACGGGCTGCCGCAGCGTACTGACAGCGGCACCCAAAGCGCCAGCGCTCGAATGCCCAAGCCAATCAGCCTCAGGCCTTGCCTGCTGCACCCACCCGCTTCCAGCGCAACAGCAGCAGCACGAGGCCACCCGCCAGCATGACATTGTCGAAGCTGCCGCCACCCGTATCGGGGTTGGGGGCGCTGGTATTAATGGTGACGGTGGCGGCATTGGAGGCCACGCAGTCTGCATCCAGCACCACGTATTGAAAGGTGTCGCCAAAGGGCGAAAAGGAGTTGCTGGGTGTATAGGTCAGGTTGCCACCGTAATACGTGGTCAGGGTACTACCGGCCACGACCAGAGCCATGACATTGCCCGTCACGGTCCCGAGGGTGGGTGCCGTAGTAATCTGGACGAGTTGCCTGTTATAGCAATCCCCTCCCGCTCCCCCCTGCAAGGCAACGCTGTTATTGAGTGCCCGTGGCGAGCCCGCCGGCGGCAACTGGCCATCGATGCCATCCGGGTCACTGTCTCCACCCAGGGGATTGAAGTTGAAGGGATTGCCGGTATAAGGCCGGATATAGGTCACATTGACAGCAACCGGCGGAATATCAGACACCGTCATGGTCACCACAGCCGAGCTCTGCGAGACATTGAAGTTGGGGGTAGCATTGTCCTGGATGTAATAATGACAGGTCACTGATGTGGAGGTCGTCAGGCCAGGCCCTGGAATCAGCGCTCCATTCCAGGTGACCAGGGGCTGCGCCGGCTGGTAGATGATCTGGGTGCCATCACTGCTCAGCGACACCGTGCCACCATTGAGATTGTTGCAAAGGCTTTGATCAAAACCGTTGACCCTGGCCACGGCATAACGGGTACCGTCGGTGCCGGCGCCGGTTTCATCTGAATAGTCGTTGCCCAGCACACTGACCGTTACCGTGCGCTGGTAACCGGCCGCCGACAGGTTTTGTCCGCTGTCGGCAACCGGCAAGAGTTTCTTGGGCTCCACCGCACCTATCGTGCAGCCATTGGCGTCAATATTGCGCGGCACACCCCGCTGGTCCGTACTGGCACAATTGGACTTTGTCACATCAATCAGGATGCCGCCCACCGAGGTCGGCTGGGGAAAATAAACCCCGGTCAAGCCGCCGTATCCAGGCGGCGGAAACTGCCCCGGATTGTAGCCCGCCGGTGGCGAAGCCTGCTGGGCAGTAGAGAGGTTCGGAGGATAAAACTGGCCGTAAAAATTGGGATTGACCGTCGTACCGGTGGTATAAATCCCGCCATTGAGCTGACTCACGGCCTGGCCAATCTCGGTATCGGAATTATTGTTGCCGCTGACGCCGGCAGTCTCGTTATCGTCGGTCAGGCTACAACCATGGCCGGTGCGGTTGCCGGCGATGATGGAGGTGTTGCTGGCGGCAAGCGCCGGCTTGCTGGTGCAGTTCGGAAAAGTGCCGTCATTACCGTCATTGCCGTTGAAGGCGATCACCGAGTTGGTCAGGGTGATCATATTGAGGGCAACTGCCTGGGTCAGATCAATCCCGACATCGCGCTGCCCGAGTATGGTCAGCTGACTCAGTGACACGCTGGCGGCGTTAACCGGGATATTGGTATTGCTACCCACCAGCTTGATACCAACGTCATTGAAGGCGAAGGTATCATTGGTCATGGTCATGGTCACGTCGGCACAGGCCTGCACAGCTGGCGCCAGGACGGTCGGGCTGGTCGAGGCGACATTGCCGAAGAACAGGTCATCGGTCAGTGTAAAGGTATGGTTCTCGGCCGCCTGGGCCGAGTAGCAGGTACTACCGATGGCACTGGCGCCACTGGCGGCCACGTTATTGTCAAAGGTGCTCAGGTTCGCGGAAACAGACGTGCCCTGCCCGCTCAGGAAGATCGCTCCGCCCTGCCCGCCTGCCGTATTGTTGAGAAATTGCACGTTACTGGCAGTCACCGAGGCGGCGGCCCAGACTGCACCGCCATTGTCCTGGTAGGGGTCGTTCTTGGTAACTGCATTGCCGCCAGACAGATACAGGTCTATAAAGCTTGCGCTGCCGCCAGCAACAACGACAAAGAGGCGATCGATAACACCGGAGGCCAGGGTAATGGTGGTGCTGGGTGGGGTTTGCGTTGGCGCAGCACCCGTCAGCGGATTGATATTGTAGTTGTTGGTCGTGGATGCACCTTCCACGGTGACACCGGCGGAAATTACCAGGGCTTTGCTGAGGGTGTAGGTACCGCTGGCCAGCTGAACGGTATCCGTGCCGGAGCCCTGGGCACAACCACCCACCGAGTTGGCGGTGTTGGCCGAGATGATGGCGTTACGCAAGGAGCAAGCGCTGGAGTCATCGGCAAAGGTATTGACCGTAATGATGTTGGCCTGGCTGCTGACGCTGCCAAGCAGCATCGCCAGGCCCAGCAGAATTATTGTTATATTCCTGGTCATATCACTTGTCCCGACAAATCAGGCGAGCCGCCGCCGGCGTTGCGCCCTTACCACAAAAAGACCACCCAGACCGAACAGCTCCAGACCAGACCAGGCACCAGCATGTACTTCAGATGTCTGTGCCACTGACAGCGGAGTGGTCTGGATAACGACGTTGACCTGCACAAACTGCCCCGCCTGCGGGTCAGTGCTGGCATCGCTGAAGCGACTCAGGGTGGTGGCCATCATGAAGCTGAAGCTGTCTGTGCCGTAAAACAGTGAACCCGGGGTATAAATCACGTCATGCGTGACCGGATCAATCGACATGGTTCCCTTGGCAGCACCCTGCCCGCCAAGTTGTTTGAAACAGCCGTCGTTCGTGCCGACAGGATTGTTGACCAGGGTGACCTGGGCACAGGCAAAGCCAGGCAATATGCTGACATCACCCAACTGCATGACAAAGGCGCCACTGACGGTTTGCCCGAGCGGAGTACTGTATTCCTGATTGATACTCAGGGGGCCCTGAATGGCGATGGAGCCGATGTCGCAACTATTGGTGCGCTGGGCATCACCACGCTGATCGGTCACACAGCCGTTGGTGGATGTTGGAGCACCATGGTTGACCAGCAGGTTCAGCGCCTCGTCGTTTTGCAGCCACAGGTTGGCGGCCTGCTTTTGCAAGGTCGTCAACCCTGTCGGAGCAACCACCTGCAAGCTCGCCGGGGTGGCAGACACCTGCAAACGTGGAATGAGGAAGCTGGTCAGACTGCCGCCATTATTGTTGCTCAGCGGGCAAAGCATCCCCGGCTGGTCCGGTGTGGGGCAGTTGCCACTGCTGTCGAGGGTAGCTATAACCTGCTGACTGCTGCTGATAGCGGTACCAATGGTAGTCAGGACGCCACTGTTCAGCGTTGTTTCCAGGGCCGAACAACCGGGGGAGGCGCCGAAGACGTTGTAGTTGAACGTGGTGATGCCGCCCGCAGGGTTGGCCGACTGGGGGCCGTTGGTGTTCAGGCAATCCTGATAGACGCTCTGGTTGCTGGCCGACTGGGGGTTGGCTGCCACGAGAGTGTTGTACATCGAAATGTTGGTCGAGGTGAGGTCACTGCCTTGCCAGTCAATACCTCCACCGATGTTGTTGACGATGGTGTCATTCTTGAAGGCCATGCCGAGGCGGGCACGCACCCCCACGGCCGTGTTGCCACTGACAGTACTGCTGGTCAGGCTGGAGTTGTTGACCTGGCTGGCCTGCACCTCCAGCACTGCACCGCCACTGGTGGTGGCGGTGTTGCCAATGAGCGAGGACGACGTAATGCTGACACTGTTTGGCGAGGTCTGGTCATTGGGGGCAACATCAATCGCCGCGCCGTTGCCAGCCGAGTTGCCTTCAAAATCGGAGCCGGTAGCCGTCAGGGAGCCCGTGCCGCCCACATAGACAGCGCCCCCGGCCAGTACGGCCGCACCGCCTTTCAGGCGAACTGTGTTCAGCACCAGGGCATCATCGACATTGATGATGCCGCCATTGAGCGCACAGGTACTGCCACAACCCGCCAGCTTGACGTCGGTCAGCGTCAGCGTGGTTGTGCCACCTCCGGTCGTGCCCGGACTGGTGTCGCCCGGCGTTGATGGCGAGAGCTGGGGCGGATAATGGGTAACCGTGAAGATACGGCTGTTCGGCGCCGCCTGTATGGTCGGATAGATGGCAATATTCTGGGCCGCGGCGCTGTCAATGCCGATGATGTCACCAGAACTGGAGGTAATCAGGCTTGCCGGGGTGCCGTTGATAATGACCGACGCCCGCACCAGTATCTCGCCCAGCGTCAGCTGATAAGTCGATACATTGGCATTGATGGTGTTTGCCGGCGGCAAGACAATCGTATCAGTCGTCGCTGCAACGGCGCTGGCGTAGCATCCACCATACCCATTGAGGCGATCTTGTGTCGACAGCTCCATGAAGTGCAAGGCTTCGCGCAACGAGCAGCCGGTATTCACACTGTTCACGTTGGCGACATTGTCCTCGTCAACAACGGTGGTCACGTTGACGGAGTCAGCCCAGGCGGCGGGAATGCAAAAAACCAGCAATAGTACACACAGGCTGGCCCGTAGCCTCATCATGGGGGCAGTCTCCTCAGCTGTTGTTTTTTGAGGTTTTTGTTGTAGTCCTGCGCCAATCCTAGCCGGACTGCCTTCCGCCCGCTGTTGCTTTTTGTTGTTCGCAGGCTGACGAGCGGTCGTACTGTGCCACATCCGGGCCAAGCGAGGCAAGGCCGCTATTACGAATCTCATGTTTTTCAATATCTTATTGGAAGCTTTACGGGGTTTCCGGGAAAGAAAAACAGCCCTGCCCAAAAACCCGGAGGGCTTCCGTCGACAGGCAAAAACTATCCCGACAGGCGGCCAAGCACTTCACGCACAAAAGGCACGGTCAGGCGCCGCTGCTCGCGCAGCGACAACCGATCCAACTGCTCAAGGCAATGGATGAAAGCCTCCAGCGAGCGCGGCCCCCGCTCCAGGAGGAAACGCTCCACATCAGGCTGCAGTACAAGACCCCGGCGCCCTGCCCCCGCCACCAGCAACTGCTGCCGGATGGCGTCGTCCGGCGCAGGCAGCATGTAGGCGGTGGCTTGATGCAGGCGCGAGCGCAGATCAGGCAGGCCGATGGCCAGACTGCGTAGCGGCAGGCTGGCAGCAAAGACCAGGCGGCTGGCCGGCGTGGCCAGGGCACGGTTATAAAGATGAAACAATGCCTCTTCCCAGTCACGCTGCCCGGCCAGCGCTTCCAGGCCATCCAGAATCAGCAGGTCGGTGCCTTCGAGGCCTGCCAGCAGCTCAGGCCCCAGGCTGAGCAACTCAGGCAAGGGCAGCAGGATGGCACGCAAACCCCGGCGATCGGCTTCGGCACACAGTGCCGTCAGCAGCGCGCCACGCCCGCCGGCCTCCTCCCCGCCGATGTAGCAAGGTGCCGCCGGGCCAGCCAGCAGGGCGTTGCAGGCAGCCAGCACGTGACCGAAGGCAGGGCCGGCAAAGTCCTCCAGGCGCAGGTCAGCGCGGGGACGGACGTTCAGCAGAAGCTGTTCAGCGCTGGTCATGGTCATCGGGAATATGCAGGGCAACCTGGGTTTCATCGTCCGGCCCTGCTGGCGGCCATTGCTGGTAAAGGGCACTGCGCCGGTATTGCTCATGGACATGGCGCAACATGACCATGATGACAGCAGCAACAGGCAGCGCCACCAGCATGCCAAAGAAGCCAAACAGCGTGCCGCCGGCCATGACCGAGAAAATCACGGCCACCGGGGGCAGGCCAATACGGTCACCCAGGAAAAAGGGCTGCAGCACCCAGCCTTCGATCACCTGGCCAATACCAAACACCAGCCAGACCTCGAACAGCATGTGCGCATTACCGCCAAACTGGAACAGGGCGACAATGGTGGCGGAAATGATGCCGATGACAAAGCCAAAATACGGCACGATACTGCCCAGCCCGGCGATCATGCCAATCAACAGGCCAAGATTGAGCCCGACGATTTCCAGACCGAGCGCATACACCACACCCAGGATGAGCATGACCAGCAGCTGCCCACGAAAGAAGGCGGCCAGCACCTCGTCGCACTCATGCGCCAGCTGGCTGATACGGGGCTGGAAACGGCGCGGCATCAGCTTGAGGATGTTGTCGACAATTTCGTCCCAGTCCAGCAGCAGGTAGAAGGTGACGACCGGCACCAGCGCGATCATGCCGATAAAGCTGGCCATTTCCAGCCCGGAGCGGGCCATGCGCGGCAGGAAATCCTTGGCCATGTCGCCGGCCTCGCTCCAGTAGCCGGAAATCCACTGGCTGATGACGGCCATGTCGAGGCGGTCGAGTTGCACGCGCAGGTGCACCTCCAGCCAGGGAATGCCACGGGCATTGGCCCAGCGCAAGAGGCCGGGCAGCTTGGACTCGAGAAAGACGGCCTGACGCCAGAGCATGGGACCGAGCACGACCAGCGTCAGCACCACGACCACGACCATGGAAAAGAAGGACAGGGAGACGGCCCAGCTGCGGCGCATGCCCAGCCGTGTCAGCCGGCGTACAATCGGGTTGATCAGATAGGCCAGGATGGCGCCAATCACAAAAGGCATGAGAATGGGCTGCAAGGCATAAATTAGCCAGCCCAGCAGCACGGCGCCAAACAGCAGCATCCAGCGCTTGAAATCACTCATGGGGCTAGCCATGGGCCTGTTTCTCCAGGGGGGCAGCAGTGACGGGCGCTGGCGACGGCTTGTCTGTCCCCGGCGCGGCATTCCACGTCCACGACAATAGCACGGCAGCAACATTCCTGCCCTGCACCACCAGCGGTTTCAGTACCGGCAACGCGGCATCGACGGACAGGTGGTCGATACCGGCCAGCGCCGCCACCAACGCACTGCCGGTGGGCGCATCGACAGCAAACCAGGCGCTGCTGCCGCCCACCCGCACCAGACTGAGCCCCTGCACGCCGTCGATCTGCTGCAAGGCCTTCTGCAAGGCAGTAAATTCGCTGAAGCTGCTCACCCCACCCACGTGAACCAGCGTGCGGCCAGTGCCCTCGGGCCACTCGGCGGGCACAGCCAGCACCTCGCTCAGCACATGCGGCAGGAGACCGGGCATGTCGGCTGCGGGCGGCAGCTGGCCGCTACGCTGCCAGCCGGTGTGCAGCAGCTGCCAGGCATAGCCGCTGCTGCTGGCGCTGACCACGACCAGTGCATCGGCCTGATGTGTGCCCAGCAAGGCCGTCAGCGCCGCATCATCAGGCCTTTGCAACAGGCTGGCCAAGGCAGCGGCGTCGGTGGCGACGACGGGGCTCTCGCTGAGCGGCAGGGAGCGGTAACTGGCTTCGGCCTGCAGGTGGGGCTCGGTGGCCAGCAAGGTGACGCTGCCATCGCTAGCCAATTGCACAATCCACAGCCGGGGCCGGGCTTTCCAGACCCGAAAACCGGAATCTTTGAGCAATTTCAATACACCCGCCGGGTCCAGGGCCTTGCCCGAGGCTTGCAACAGGGGCACAGGATCATGCAGGGCAGCCTGGATACGGGGGCTGTCGAAGATGGCGGCGGTGCCAGCCAGCGTCAGCAGCTGCTCACTGAGATCAACGCTGATCGCATCGGTTTCACCGATGCTCGCCGCACTTGCAGGCAGCGCCAGCCCGAGCAGGCTGAGCAACAGCAGTGCTACCCCCGGCCAAACTCTCATAAACATCTCCACACATTGCGGTGTTGCGCCCCTGCAAAGCGGCATACCATACTGACTGACTCCCGCCCTTGCAAATCCTGCGTTGGCAAGCTGACGAAATCGTTAACAGGCTGCTAGAATACGCGCCCTTCTGCCATGGCCCTGACGAGTATCTTTATGACCGAAGCCAAGCCCTCCCTCAGCTACAAGGATGCCGGTGTCGACATCGAAGCAGGTGACAACCTGGTCGAGCGCATCAAGGGTGTGGCAAAAAAGACGCGGCGGCCTGAGGTGCTGGGTGGTCTGGGCGGCTTTGGCGCATTGACCGAGATACCCGCCGGCTACCGCCAGCCCGTGCTGGTGTCGGGCACCGACGGCGTTGGCACCAAGCTCAAGCTGGCCCTGCAACTCCATCGCCATGAGAGCATCGGCATTGATCTGGTCGCCATGTGCGTGAACGATCTTGTGGTGTGTGGCGCAGAACCACTGTTTTTCCTCGACTACTATGCCACCGGCCACCTGAACGTGGACACCGCCGCCACCGTGATCACGGGTATCGGCGAAGGCTGCCTGCAAGCTGGCTGCTCGCTGGTGGGCGGTGAAACCGCCGAAATGCCGGGCATGTATGAAGGTGAAGACTACGATCTGGCCGGCTTTGCCGTGGGCGTGGTGGAAAAATCGGAGATTATCGACGGCAGCAAGGTAAAAGCCGGTGACGTGCTGATCGGCATTGCCGCCAGTGGCGTACACTCCAATGGCTATTCGCTGGTTCGCAAGATTCTTGAGGTCAGCAAGGCCGACCTGAACCAGCCGCTGGGCGGCCGGCCACTGGGCGACGTGCTCATGGCCCCCACCCGCATCTACATCAAGCCGCTGCTGGCGCTGATCAAGGCGCTGCCGGTGCATGCTCTTGCGCACATTACCGGCGGCGGCCTGCCCGGCAACCTGCCCCGCGTGCTGCCCGAGGGCTGCGATGCGCGTATCGACGAGTCCTCCTGGGTCTGGCCGGAGGTTTTCCAGTGGCTACAGGCACAGGGTGGTGTGGAACGCTTTGAAATGTACAGAACATTCAACTGTGGTGTTGGTATGATTGTTGTGGTGCCCGCCGAGGCTGCCGACGCGGCCCTCACGCAGTTGCAGGCCGCTGGCGAAAATGCCTGGCGCATTGGTGAGATCATTCCGACAACGCACTCCGAACCAACCGTGGTTTTTGCCTGATGCCAAAATTCGCAGTTCTCATTTCCGGATCGGGCAGCAACCTGCAGGCGATTATCGACGCGGTGGCAGGCCGGCGCCTGCGTGCGCAGATCGTTGGCGTGCTCTCGAACAATGCCGAAGCCCACGGACTCAACCGCGCCAGCGCGGCGAAAATCCCCACAGCTGTCATTTCCCACAAGGACTACGCCACGCGCGAGGCCTTTGACGCGGCCATGGCCACCCAACTGGATGCCTGGGGCGCCGAGGTGATCGTGCTGGCGGGCTTCATGCGCATTCTCTCGCCAGGCTTCGTCAAGCATTTCGACGGGCGCCTGTTCAATATCCACCCTTCCCTGCTGCCCAAGTACAAGGGCCTGTACACGCACGACCGGGTGCTGGCAGCGCGTGAGCGCGAGCACGGCTGCTCGATTCACCTCGTCAATGCCGCGCTGGACGACGGCCCCGTAGTCGCCCAGGCCATCGTCGATGTGCAGGCGGGCGATACAGCCGCTACGCTGACGGAACGCGTACACAAAAGCGAACACAAGCTTTACCCGCTGGTGCTAGGCTGGTTGGCAGACAAACGCTTGCAGGTGCGTGATGGCCAGCCCTGGCTTGACGGCGCCCGCCTCGCCCAACCTGTCTGCCTGCGCTTCTGACGGTGTGGGCACCCTGTTGACTGCTTGAGGAAACCGTATGCGTCGCTGCCTGCTGGCCGCTTGCCTTGTGCTACCCGCCCTGGCGCAGGCGTGGGACGTTGTACCTTTTACCGCTACCTACAAGTTTGACATCGACAGCAAGCTCGACGGCACAGCTACCCGCAGCCTGGAAAAAACCGGCAACAACAGCTATCGCTACACCTTCACCGCCAGCGCGCCCCTGTCCACTGCCACCGAAATCAGCAATTTCCGTTACGACGGCAAGACCGTTACCTCGCTGGGCTATACGCGTGACTTCAAGGTGCTGTTTGTCAGCAAGCACGACAGCGTGAGCTTCGACTGGCCACACAATCTTGCCACCACCGACCGCGAAGGCCGGCAGGGTCAGTACACGCTCAAGCCCGGCGCGCTGGACGAGCTCAACCTTGAAATCCAGGTACGGCGCGACATCAAGGACCTGGGCAAACCCGGCAACTACTGGCTGGGCTACCCCAAGAACCTGAGCCCGCTGCAACTGGGTGTGCAGGACGAAGAAATCATGGACACGCCCATCGGCAAGCTGCATGTGCTCAAGGTCAAGCGCACCAACGGCGACAGCGACCGTGAAACCACCTTCTGGCTCGCCAAAGAGCTGGACTACGCCCCCGCCAAGGTCATGCAGAACGACAAGGGCGCCATTTATACCATCAGCATTACGGGCTACCAGGCTACCGGCAAGTAAGCGGCCGTGTAGCCCTCTTTCTTTTTCCCCTCAGCGCGCTGCTATCCAGCGCCGGTATTGCTTCGTCCGCCGAAAAGTATTGTAGCGCTCCGTCAGCAAGGCGCGCAGCGGCGATACGTCGGGCTTCGGTGCGCGGCCGTGGCTGAGCTGGCGCAGCTGGAATTTCACCATGCCCATGGTGGCGAGCGAGGCCAGCACCTTGGACTTCCAGCGCACCGGCTGCAACTGCGGATTACTGTCCTGCCCCTGCTGCCATTGCTGTGGCAAGTGGGGATTGATCGCCATGGCGGTGGCCATGCCGGCCATGGCGAGGCCGCCGGCCAATACCTGCTCCGCCACTTCGCGCCGACGGATACCGCCGGTGACCATGATGGGCATGGTGGCCGCCGTGGCCAGCTCGCGCGCAAACTCCAGGAAATACGCTTCACGTGCGAGAGTACGGCCGTCACGCGCCTCGCCCTGCATGGCCGGGGCTTCGTAACTGCCGCCTGACAGCTCGACCAGATCTACCGGCAATTCATTGAGCCAGCCCAGCACGCGGCGGGCGTCCGCCGCGTCAAAACCACCGCGCTGAAAATCGGCCGAGTTGAGTTTTACCGCCACGCAAAACCCCGGCGCCACCACGGCACGCACAGCCCTGACCACTTCCAGCAACAGGCGGGCACGGTTTTCCAGCGCACCGCCCCAGCGGTCCGTGCGCCGGTTGCTGAGCGGCGACAGGAACTGGCTGAGCAGGTAGCCGTGCGCCGCATGGATTTGCACACCGCTGAAGCCAGCCTGCCCGGCAAGCTTTGCTGCGCGCGCAAAACGCTGGATCACCTCGGCAATATCGTCCTCGGTCATGGCCTTGGGCTGGGCAAACATGCTCGACAACTTGCCCATGTCCAGCGGCACTTCGGAAGGCGCCCAGGCCTGCTGGCCAAGATTGGCCATGATCTGCCGGCCGGGATGGTTGAGCTGCATCCAGAACTGGGCGCCATGCGCCCGCCCGATGCTTGCCCACTCACGGAACTTGTCCAGCTGGCTGTCATCTTCCAGCACCACTCCGCCGGGGCCGGTCATGGCACGGTGATCGATCATGACATTGCCGGTCAGCAACAGCCCTGCCCCGCCCTCGGCCCAGGCCTTGTAGAGGCGCATCAGCTGTTGGGACGGTGCCTGGTCGCTGTCGGAAAGGTTTTCCTCCATGGCCGCCTTGGCGAGGCGATTGGGGATGATGCTGCCATTGGGCAGCTGCAAGGGCTGGAAGAGAGGCATGATGGACTCCTGGTGGACGATGACCAAAGCTTAATGTTAAAGTTAACTTTAATGTCAAGCGGTATGGGAGTCATCACATGAAAATAGGGGAATTAGCCAGGCATAGCGGGCTGGCGGCCTCACGCATCCGTTTCTATGAGGCCAGCGGCCTGATCGATACGGTGCAGCGCAAGGCCAATGGCTACCGCGAATACCCGGAGCAGACCCTGCACACCCTGGGGCTCATCAGCTGCGCGCAGCAGGCGGGGTTCAGCCTGGAAGAAATCCGCCAGCTGCTACCCAACCAGCCGCACAGCCTGCCGCATGACGAGTTGCTGGCCCGCCTCCGGCGCAAGGTGGAGGAGATAGGGGCCATGCAGCAAAAGCTGGAGCAGAACAAGGCGCAACTGCTGGCCATTATCAGTGCCATTGAAAACAAGCCGGTGGACATGTTGTGCACAGAAAACCGGGAGCGCGTACTGGCCGACTTGCGCCAGCGCGCCGTGGGAGACTGATCGGGGGCGCTGTCTCCCCGTTTTCTCAGCGCTTTTTCAACAAGTCGGCCAGATTGGCAAAGGCCTTGTTGGTGGCGGGCGACGGCTGGTCGTTACCGGTCAGGCTGTCGCTGCCATAGCGCACCTGATCGACATATTTCGAGTGTTCGTTATCGTGGCAGTACAGGCAGAGCAGTTCCCAGTTGGAGCCGTCTGGCGGGTTGTTGTCGTGGTTGTGATCCTTGTGATGCACGGTGAGCTGGCTCAGGTTCTTGCCGGTGAATTCGCGGGCGCAGCGCCCGCAGATCCAGGGGTACATTTTCAGCGCTTTTTCACGATAGCCGCTTTCCCGGTCGCGCCGGGCGGCGGCGATAACGCGGTCGCTGTTGCTGCCGCTGGCAGGCTTGTCAGAACTCATATCGTTTCCTGCCTGTGTAGGTAACCGGTCATGGTATTCGGCACGACTATACCCAATCACTCCCCGTATATGGAGAATTACATAAAGCGCTTGTCGATGGCGAGCAGCGCCCCGCCAATCTCCCGGACGGTGGTCTCCTGTACACCCCGGCTCCCTGCCACCTCGGGCCAGGTCGACACCGCCGCCCTGACCTCATCAATAATCCTGTCGGCCTGCGTGATGCTGAAGGCTTTTGCCAGCTTCACCAGATCGGCCCGCGCCGGGTTACCGCGCCCGTTTACTGCCGTGGTGTGCTCGGTGCCCATGCCTTCGCTGAAGGTCAGGTCATAGGCTGGCGACAGCCGCCACTGGCGCTGCGCCTCGTCAAACACAAAGGAGAAGTTCTTGGCGTGGTCGTCCCTGTTGTGCATCAGCACATTGAAGCTCATCAAACGAAATGCCCGCTCGACCTCGCGCACATCGCGCGTCAGCTTGAGGGTGGCGGCCAGCAGGGCCTCGTAGTCCAGGCTGGGCTCACGGTGGCTGGCGTAAAGATAGGCACCAAGGCTGAGCACATGCAGTTTGCGCCCGGCGCTGCGGTCAAAACGCTGCACCGCGAAGTAGGCTTCAGGCTGCCCGTCTACCGTGAGGTGTAGCAGATCGACCGGGGACATGGCCACCCCGGCAGCCTGCGCTACATCGGCATAGGCGCACTCCACCCGGCCCATGTCGAGCGGGTCGTTCTGGCTGCGAAACTTGACCATCCAGTGTTCAAATCCTGGCGGCAGGTCGAGAAAGCCGGAAAGACACTCCTGTGTCTGCGGGTTGCGTGCCACGGTGACCTTGGGCCGCGCCCCACCCGGCGAGCCGCCCTGTATACGCAACTGCGCCAGTACATCCTGCGTGCTGCCGGCCAGCAGCGCCTGCGAAGCCTGGGCGAGCGCCGCCAGATCAACCGGGTCGTCTACTCTGCCCTGCGCCAGTTCGGGCACATACTCCAGTGCACCCATGGCGCGGTTGCCGATATAGGCCAGGCGATCCAGCGGTGTAATGTCGCGCGGAGCCCAGCCGGCGCTCGCGCGCAGGGCCCTGTCCATGAGCAGCAGGCCCCAGCCGTCCGGCAGGGAGTCGTTGAATACGCCGTGCAGGCCGCCAAACACCCGCGCCTCACGCGGGCGCTGCAAGCTCGTATCGAAAGCCAGGCTGCCGGGCGCGAGGTCGAAGCCTTGTTGCAGCCAGCTGGCATCGTACTGAAAGAAGATCGCCCCGCGCTCACCCTGCGCCAACATACCCACCGGCTTGCCGGCACTCAGGACTTGCAGGCGCTGCACATGCTTCATCGCCGCCCCCGCTGCCGCTGCGGCGCCTGCACCTGCTCGATGCTGGTGAGGGTCTTGGCCGGAAAGAGCTGGGCAAACTCGTCGGCGGCGTCCAGCGTGAGCGCCAGCATCACCAGCGCCTCCAGCCCGATGCTGCCATGGGTTTCAAAGCGCTTGATGGTGCTTTCAGGCACCCCCGACCGCTCCGCGAGTGTGCGCCGCGACCAGTCCTCAGCCAGCCGCCGCGCCCGCAGCCGCTCCGCCAGCTTGATGGCAATGCTTTGGGGTGAGAAGATATTAGTGGGCATCATATGGCCTATTATAGGCGTTAATGTTTGTTAACGGAACATATGATGTCTTTAGTTTATTAAAGCTTCATGAGCACCGAAAAGGAAAAAGCCCACTCGAGGCGGTGTTCAGATACCTCCGAAGCCGGTTGACTCCAGCAAAAACATCCGCCTAGAATGCTCCTGTCGAAAAAGGCAGGTCCAGTCTAGGTAGGCCTGGGCCCTTCCCGGTGATGCTCCGGGATGCTCTCTTCCTTGCAGCAACAATAGCTGCCTGAGAACCCTCGACGATCCCGTAGCCACGGGTTCGTCCTGAGTTGCCCTTATGACGTGCTGCTCCCGATGAACCCATCAAATCCGGAGCAGAGACATGTCATGTCCCTCGGTAACTTCATTGATCCATTCACTTCCGTTTTACGCCCACGATCCGTCGTCTTCATGGCCTCGCCGTGATCACCCTGTCTCGCCCTTGCACCGCCATGCCAATGGCATCAGGAGGCCAATATGAGCAGGCAGGCGCGGATACTGGTTTATCTGGCCAACGGGGTCCAGGGTGGCGCGGTCGTCCGCCAGGCGGTGCAACGCGGATACAGCGTGCGTGCGCTGGTGCGCGACCTGCACAAGGGCGCCAGCTTGCGCTCGCTGGGTACGGAGATCGTGACAGGCGACCTGAACAATGCGGCAAGCCTGAGAAGCGCGCATGACGGCGTGGACTATGTGGTGTTGCAGATACCTCCCGGCTCACCCCTGCTGACCGAAACGTTCATGACCAACGCCCTGGAGGCCATCAGGTCCGCAGGCGTCAGGGGTGTGGTCGTGAAGATGGCCAGCACCAGGCCCGACATGCCGACCAGTGAGCCCAGCTTTCTGGCCAACGAAATGATCGAGAGCCGGATACGGGAGTCCGGCATTCCATTTTCAATCATCAGGCCCACGCTCTACCTGGATAATTTGTTGAAGCCCGATACCCGCGAGGACATCCGCAGGCACAATCTCATTGTGTACCCTTTGCCGGAAGCGCAGAGGGTCGCATGGACCAGTGTTGACGATGCAGCAGCGGCGGCACTCACGCTGATCGATAACCGGGCGCTGGGCGGAGACCATCGCATATGCAGCACGGAAGCCCTGGACGGCGCCGGCCTGGCCCATGCCTTTTCGCTCGCACTTGAGCGACCTGTCACGTTCCGGAGCCTGCCACTGGATACGCTGGAGCAGCAGCTAGATGCCCTGATGGGAGCAGGGGCCGGCAAGTGTATTTCGTCCAGGCTGCGATTTTTTGAATCACAGCCCGAGCAGGCAAATCGCATGCTGGCGGCGACATTCCTGCCCGCACCTGAACTGAAGGGCTTCTCACCCACATCAATTCAGCAATGGCTGACAAAACGGGCGGGACTCTTTTCAGCGTCATAGCGAATAAGCACCACCCCGGAGCCCTGAACAGGTGCAGATTTACGCAGCCTCTGACTGTCCCGGATTAAACCGGTGACAGTCAGAGGCTGCGCTGCACAAGGCATTGAGGTCTCACCCACCCGGATCACCGCAGATCGAAGCGATCAAGGTTCATCACCTTGCTCCAGGCAGCCACAAAGTCCTGCACAAACGTCTGCTGCGCGTCGCTGCTGGCATAGACCTCCGCAAGGGCCCTGAGTTGGGAATTCGAGCCGAAGACCAGATCAACAACCGTGCCCGTCCATTTGAGCGCACCTGTAGCCCGATCAAGGCCCTCCAGCACGCCGTCCGCTGCGGCGGACTTCTGCCATGTCGTACTCATGTCGAGTAGATTCACAAAGAAGTCGTTGCTCAGTGTCTCGACTTGCTGTGTGAAAACACCCTGCCGGGTCTGACCAACATTCGTGCCGAGGACGCGCAAGCCGCCAATCAGCACCGTCATCTCAGGGGCGGTCAGCGTCAGCAGTTGCGCCTTGTCTACCAACCGTTCGGCCACCGACTCTTCGAGGCCTTTGCAGGCGTAATTGCGGAAGCCATCGGCCACCGGCTCCAGCACGGCGAAGGAATGCACGTCGGTCTGCTCCTGCGAGGCATCCGTGCGCCCCGGCGAGAAGGGAACCGTCACCTCATGGCCGGCTTTCTTCGCGGCAGCCTCGACGCCGGCGCAGCCGCCCAGGACGATCAGGTCAGCCAGCGAAACCTGTTTGCCACTGGACTGTGCGCTGTTGAAGTCCTCCTGGATTGCCTCCAGCTTCGCCAGCACCTTTGCCAACTCGGCGGGCTGGTTGGCTGCCCAGTCTTTCTGTGGCGCCAGGCGGATACGCGCGCCGTTCGCACCGCCACGCTTGTCGCTGCCGCGAAAACTTGCAGCGGAGGCCCAGGCGGTTGTCACCAGTTGGGAGATGGACAGGCCGGAGGCCAGTATCCTGCCCTTCAGCCCCGCAATGTCCTGTGCGTTGACCAGCGGATGATCGGGTGCAGGAACCGGGTCCTGCCAGATCAGGTTTTCCTTCGGCACCAGCGGACCCAGGTAGCGGGCGCGTGGGCCCATATCACGGTGCGTCAGCTTGAACCAGGCACGGGCGAAAGCGTCGGCAAACTGCTCCGGATGTTCAAAAAAGCGTCGCGAAATCTTTTCGTAAGCCGGGTCGAAACGCAGGGAGAGGTCTGTGGTCAGCAGGGAAGGCGCATGACGTTTGGCCGGGTCATGGGCATCCGGCACGGTGCCGGCACCAGCACCGCCTTTCGGCGTCCACTGATGGGCGCCAGCCGGACTCTTCGTCAGTTCCCATTCGTAGCTGAACAGGTTATGGAAGAAATTATTGCTCCATTGCGTTGGCGTGGTGGTCCAGATCACTTCCAGGCCGCTGCCGATCGCATCACCACCTTTGCCGCTGCCAAAGCTGCTCTTCCAGCCCAGGCCCTGCTGCTCAATGCCGGCGGCTTCCGGCTCAGGCCCCACCAGTTTTGCATCACCGGCACCGTGGGTTTTGCCAAAGGAGTGACCACCGGCAATGAGTGCCACGGTCTCCTCATCATCCATCGCCATGCGGGCGAAGGTCTCGCGGATATCGCGCGCGGCAGCGAGCGGGTCCGGGTTGCCGTTCGGCCCTTCCGGGTTCACGTAAATCAGGCCCATCTGCACAGCGGCAAGCGGATTTTCGAGATCGCGGTCACCGGTGTAGCGTTTGTCGTCCAGCCAGGTCTTCTCCGGGCCCCAGTAGATGTCTTCCTCCGGCTCCCAGATATCCTCGCGCCCGCCGGCGAAGCCGAAGGTCTTGAAGCCCATCGACTCCAGTGCGACGTTGCCAGCGAGGATCATCAGGTCGGCCCAGGAAATCTTGCGCCCGTATTTTTGCTTGACCGGCCAGAGCAGCCGGCGTGCCTTGTCGAGGTTGACGTTGTCGGGCCAACTGTTGAGGGGAGCAAAACGCTGGGCGCCCCTGCCGGCACCGCCACGACCGTCGCTGATGCGGTAGGTGCCGGCGCTGTGCCACGCCATGCGAATGAAGAGGGGGCCGTAGTGGCCAAAATCGGCAGGCCACCAGTCCTGCGAATCCGTCATCAGGGCATGCAGGTCCTGGATGACGGCATTGAGGTCGAGACTCTTGAATGCCTCGGCATAGTTGAATGCCTCCCCCAGGGGGTCGGATTTGGAGGAGTGCTGGTGCAGGATATTCAGCTTCAGCTGATGGGGCCACCAGTCTGCGTTGGATGGCGCCCCGGCTACCGTGTGTTTGCGAGCATCGCCCGCGAACGGGCATCTGGATTCGGTTGACATATCTTCCTCTCCTTGAATGGTCGGCAATTGATTATCCGCCGCAGCATCAATTCTCGGGCCCTGCGATGAATTGGTAAAATTAATTTACTATTTAGAATCCATAGCATATGACTATAAAATGTCATGGGGCCAGCGATGCATAAGGATAGTCTGCTGGGCATTATTGAACCGAGCCTGGGAATGAAAAATTACGCCATAAATGGGTCAAATTTGGGTGGTAAACAACAAGATTTAATTTTCAGCTATTTTTGTGACTAACTTTTCGAGACCCAAAAACGACAAAACCCGCTTGGCACAAGGCCTTGCGGGTTCTGAAATGTGGTAGGCACGAGCGGACTCGAACCGCTGACCCCCCATGTCAAGGAAAAACACACTACACCGCCAGCCTCTCTTATAGCCTATAAAACATCATAAACTACTGTTTTAGATAACAATACGCCGTATACTACCCCGGACATGCCGGGCTATAGCATGGCATGGTGTGCCTTATACGCGCCAACGATGACGCAAAAAGCTTTTTCATTTTAGAAGTTTTTTGACCCCCACCCTACGGTCGTTCTGCCCGGCACCGTAGCTTGGGAGCTCCGGAGCAGTCCATGCCACACAGCCAACCATCAGGAAACGAATCGCGCGCCCGCCACGCCGTTGAGCTCCTGCCACCTGTCAATCCGCTGGGTACCGAAGAGCCCCTTGCCAACACCATGGCGGCGGTAGGCAGCAGCCCGACTCCGGCCTGCGGCGCCAGTGCTCCAGCCTGGATCACGGTCGGCGAGTTGGCTAGGCACCTCGATACAAGTCCGACGTTCAACCCCTTGGGGCATCTTACCCTGCCTACCGAGTCCGCCAGGCTGCTCGCCAATCTGCTACCGGCTATGTTGACACGCCTGGCAGGCGGCAGCATACGTGTGGACGGTTTCTACGACATCACCACTGCCCTCCTTGCACAACTACCTCCTGATGCTGTGGTACCAGTCATGTGGCGAGATCCTGACTCCCCACCCTTGCGGCTGTGCCTGTCAACACTGTTGCGCAAACCCGACTTTCCGGACCAGTTGGCACGAATGACACAAATGTGGGCGACTCTGTTTGGCAGCAAACCCGCCAAACAACGTGAGCTCGCAAGGAAGTTGGACGTGGCGGAGTCCAAAATTTCAAAAGCCATGCAACATGACCGAGCCTAAAGAACCACATGTTTGGCTGCTTGAGCTCCTTCCACCAGAGTCCATCAACCTTACAAAAGACTTGCTTCGAGTGCTGTGGGTTCCGCCGGATATGGTGTTTTTATGGGCCGCCGTATCACGGCTCCATCATTTCCTATGTCACCATGACGACCTGTTTGAACCTGACATCAAGCTGCTTTTCCCACTAAATGGCATCAGCGACTGGCTAAAGACGGTCGCCAGACTGGCCAAGCACCCAGTCCACGCCGCCAAACTGAAACCGATTGTCGAGTCTCCGGCGGCCGCGCAGAACCGTCTGCGCCAGAAAAGTCGCCACTTTCTATTTGGATATCTCAGCATTTTCCCAGCTTATGTTGCCATCCTAACAGCTCGCAGGCGGACAGACCCCCTCAGACAGGGGCATGATCGCCTGAGTGCCTTGTTCATGGCACATGCGATGGCCCATCAGGAGATGGTGACCTGGGGCGAGTATGTCGACTACCTGCAGCAACGACCATCCAGCCGAACCCCAGTTGGCTCTGGGAATGGAAAGACTGCTAGTCATCCTCTACGCCATGCCAGCAGTTTGACCAACGCATCTATAGTAGTCAGAACCTTGGTCGAGGAGTCTCCTTATGACTTCATGTTGGCTCTCGCGAAACTGAAAAATGCGTCCGAAATTGATGAGCTGCGGGCAGGCTTAATAAGCCATGGTGATGTAAGCCAGCAACTGCGTACTCATTTGCGGTACCTAGCCTCTTTCCTGATGGAGCGACACCACGACCATTCCCCTAAGACCGAAACGAATGGTCGAGCGCGAAAGACCCCACCAACTGCGCCACCCCCCACTAAAAAACCACTCAATGGAACATTCCTTGAAACAGATTTCGCGCAGGAAGATGCTGCCGGATCTGATGCCAACTTGGTGGTCATACCAATTTTTACTGCGCATGACGCCTTGCTGGCTGCTGCACTCGACATGCCCATCGAGGAACTGGTACCGCCCCCCAGCCTAACCACCAGCGAAATCGGCTCCGAGGATCAGGTTCCCGATAACACGGCAATCCGCATATGGACCCGAAACGAGGTGCAATGGCGCCGCCGAATGAACCAGTTCCATCGTTGGCAGCCTGACTATGTAAACGTCGACAATCGACGCGGCATCATCCTTTGGCTACAGAAGGCCGTTGTCAGGGCAATCACTCAAGCCGGTGATTCACCCAAGCTGGAGTCCGTGGTTGGGCCACTTTTGGTTTTGGCCAGCATCGGCATCGGACGTCCGGCCCGCAACCTGTCGCAGGAGTTAATGCCGCTACCGAGCTGGGATGGGATGACTGCCGTTGCAGCCAACGTGGTTTATGATTTAGAAAAATCGGGTTTCTGGGTGCGGGTTGCCCGACCCGACACCGACGCAAAGCCAGTGTTTGGCGCCCGTCCGATCAGTGATTATGTGTTGTTGCCAGACTATCTTGCATGCACCGTCGGCATGAAATATTGGTATAGCGACCTGCCTTCGTTCAATCAGGCTGCGATTGACCAGGCCATTGATGAGATCCATAGACACCTACAAACAGCATTCGGGGTATCGCCCACCGCGCTTTGGACCCAGGTGCCACGCGGCCTTCTGGAGACCAGTGGGCATTTTTCGGCGGGGGCACTGCTGACAGCGTGGCGTCCAGTGAACGCGGCGGTTGACCTCCACTACCTCACGCCGCGAGCAAGCACCATGGTCAGGCGCTACCGTGTTGCCATGCGCACATTGCTAGGCCAATCCCATGATCCAAATATTGAACTACCCACTGTCAACACGCCGGAGCCCGACGGCTGGATTGGCATGCCCAACACACCGACTTGGGAGCATGTTGAAGCAATCCTGGCAGATTTTCATCAGTGCGCGCGCCAACCTGCCCTGCTGACGTCGGCTCAGCGACACAATCTGATGACGCTTTACACCATCATGATGCTGACGTTTGCTCTGGGCGTTCGCCATACCATCGAAATCGACCCGAAGTGCCGGGAGATGGAAACATTCGATATTGCCTATTTCAAGGAAAAGGGTGCTTCCCGCTTTCTGGTGGTGCCCTGTGAGCTCGGCGCTCAATTGCGCGCTTATGACCGGCACCGCGCATCCGTCGCCAACTGGGCGCAGCTCCAGGGAAAACTCGATTCACTCGGAAACCCCCTCTTCTTCCTGCTCGACACCGCCGAAAATCCTGAACTGTTTCATCCCACCCAGTTCGGGAGCTATCTTAATTCATTCAATATCCTGTTCGAACTGCCGCTCAACAGCTTGCGCCGCCTGGTATTCACCCAGTTGGTCGAGCTGGGACTCACAGGCATTACGCTTGACTATTACATTGGGCACTATGCCGATGGTCGCGAGCCGTTCGTCATTGGTTCCGGAGTCGATATCAGCGAGCTTGCGGTGCTCGCCGAAGAAATTGACATCCTGCTCAGGCGCCATGGTTTCCTGGAGATGGCGGGGTTCGGGAATGGATAAGGCACTGCAGGCAGCCGTCAGCAAGCTCTGCGTGGATCGCGGAAAAATGATGAAAGTATGGCTGCAAAAACACCCTGACGAGCCTTTGCCCTGGCTGGAACGCTGCCACCAAGCCTTCCTCCTCTGGTTTGAAACACAGGATCGACCCATTCGCGATCTGGTGGATCACCGCACCGGAACACGGTTGGCTGCCAAAAAGATGCTCGCACAACTGGGTGTCGAAGAGGTGCTGAAGGCCGACATCAATGCCATTGAGGCCGATGCAAAACGCTACCTGATGTGGCTGGGGTTCAAGAACGTGCATCTGCTTGTTATAGGGCGCATCCATCTCCAGCCGGAATCCCTGCCAACCGAGTTGCACACCGGCTATATCTTGGCGCGACAACTGATTTGTGCGCTCCAACAGGCGTTGTACCAGCAATACTATTCCGAAGCCCAACGCTTCGACCCGGAGTTGCACTTGGCTGCGCTCGTGATCAGTCTGGCTCTGGGGGATGGGGCACTCAGTGCCGCAGAAATCAACGCCGCCGTCCGGGAAATATCCGGTGGCCGTCTCTACCGCTTAGACAGCCTACTGTATGTCCGCTATGCCCTGCTGCCAGACGGCGGCCATATGCGCCGTCTGTTTCTAAGCCCTGTCACTGCCGGTCTCGCACTCTCCTACGATGTTAGCGGCACCGGCGAACACACGGGAAGAGAGATTTCCCGTGCTCTGAAGAAAGTGCCTCGAGACTGGCTGCCTACTGGGTCCAGACCACTTAGCCTCAAAGCGCTGTGTGAGGCCGGATCCGTTCATTTCCGCCTGCAACCAGAAGTGCCGCATCATCTGGTTGATTACATGACGGGCAAAATCATGTCCAATTCGGTTTGCGAGGACCGCTTTGTGCAGCTGTTTGGCCGAAAACCACTACCAACCCAAACCAGTACGGACCTGACCGTGGCCGCAAGGGTCAGCGACACCAAAGCTGAGGCAACCGACGCCGAACGCGTGGAACACCCGGGCCTGATCAATGCACTGAAGAAAGCACTAGACCCAACGCGTACCCCCGAACCCCTTACGGCAGCCCTCGACCTGATCAGAGATAGTCGTGCTGCTGGCATCCCCGCCATGCTCAGCCTATTGCTGGACTGGGTGGAATGGATGCTAATAAAGAAGGAGCAGCAGCCCAGCACTGCCCGGATAAATCTGACAGCCCTATCCCAACACCTTATGCCCTTACTGAGCAGCCTGGAGCAAACCATCGGCTCGCCAGACGAGTGGGAAACCCTATTTGAAGAAATGACCTGTGGCCTCAAACCCAAGGATAAACTTTTTGATGCCGTGCGCGCCATGGCGCAATTTCTGCAATCCAGAACCGGCCTAGACTACGCCGACGCGGGCTTCAGCGCTCAAGCCACCGTCAATGCCCGTACCCTGTCGGAGGTGGAAATCGCCCGGTGTATCAACCTCCTCCATCAGCGCATGCCTGAATCGCGCGCGGTTCTGGCAGAACGGCTGGTCACGTTGGCACTCCACCTTGGATGCCGCCGCTGGGAGTTGTTGGGTCTGCAGCCACGGGATGTAATAGGCATCATCGACCCTTACATCAACCTGCACAACAATGACCTGCGCGACCTCAAGACACTGGCCTCGAGACGCCTGATCAGCCTTGGATTTGTCAAGAATGAAGCCATGTATCAGGAGTGGCGCGCGGCGGTAAGCCGGCAGGCCAGCCATAGCCCAGAAGCCTCCATATTCGAGAGCGATGGCTTTGATGTGCGGGAGGACGAGAAGGTCCTTTTTTTGGACATCAACAAGGCTCTGCAGGCTGCCAGTAACAACCCTGACGTGTCATTCCACAGCCTGCGTCATACCACCGCTTGTCGAGGCCTGTTGGCCGTTTACTGGGATCTGCTGGAGCTGCCTGACCTTGAGCAATATCCCTATTTTGCGGAAATCAGAAACCGTAAAATCCCTATTCGCGCCATCCTGGTTCAGGAAAACCTGCGGATGCGGTTTGAACATGAGACTGTAAGCCTTCAGTTAGGGCACCTGAATTATGAGACAACTGCCCGGCATTATTTTCACTTCTACTGCTTGATGCGGTATGGCTTCCTGCGAAAAGTCCACGGCTGGCTTCACGACCCCGATACAATCAAACTCTGCCTGGCGGCAGGCGGCCTAAACCGGCAATTTCAGGCGCTGCGCAAGTCGACACAGCCGTCACTTCAGGATGTCCTGGACATTCTGGCTGCAAAATACTTAAGCCGTCTGCACGTTTACAGGGAAAAGGAAGTCTTCGTCACCACGGTCAATGCCAAAGCGGCAAAGCCCTTGCTGGACGAACTGGCAATGATCAGCAAAATATCTCAACTGCCGGAGCATAATCGGCAGGTGCTTCTTCAGGAATTCGCTCCAGACAACGAAGAATTCCCAATTTATCTGAAGGCAATAAACAGACGTATCGAGACGATGACCGTCATCATGTGTAGAGCATCCAGAGCAACAGTTGACCAATTGTCAACCTGGAAAATACCCAAAACCAGCTCCGCCAGGCTTGCCCTGCTGCATATGGCAGAGCGCTTTGGTGCAGTAGCCTCGGGAGAACATGGTCAGCTTTTGCAGGCACAACTTGTTGACGGACTTATGCAGCTTTGCAGCCGGCTTGGGAGGCAGTTAGGTGGTGCATTCCGATTCAAGACTGGCGAAGATGCCAGGCTTCTACTCACGCATCTAACCAATGTCTTTGGCGCTGACAACGTCAGATTTGAAACACATATCGAGAGAAGTCAGCGAGCGGGAGGCACTGTTCGAAAAGTCTCTGGACCCAAGATTATTCGCCAAAATATTGACGGCATTGATCATGGTGGAACAGGAAATCTCGTTGTTCGCGTTATCAATGGTGGCGACAATTCTGTTTCATATAAACCGGAGGCCTTCTTATGGTTTTGTGCAACGGTTTACGTGAGGTATGGAGCGCATAAAACAAACGGGGCAGTAGGCCAGGAGTAACCTCCTGCCCCACCGCCCCGCTTGCCTATATCTCCCGTATTTTCATTTCAATGTAGATTCCAGCGCGTATTGCTCTCACGCATGAAAGGATTTTCTCTGCGGCTAAATCGGTAATATCTGACTCGTTAAATATTACCGACTTACCACTCTCCATCAGCGTGATGCAAAGGCCTGCCGGGTAATTGCAGAAAATCAACCTGTCAGTACCATTCGTTGCATATACGACTAATCGCCAATAACTCGATACGCGATTTTCTGAGCGTATCTGATTGATTAGCATGAAAAGCAACTGCCTGCGTTTTGAACATTCCGTATGCAGTTCGACCAATCTCAACAAATTTTTTCTACATTGTAACCACCAGCCCGCCTCACAAGTAACAAACCTAATTTTGGAGATCGAACGTGCCATGATGCCCCCTGAAACCCGGGGTTACAGGCTGGAAAATCCAGCTGTTTGAGAGGTTTCAGGGGGAATGGAAGATGCGACTTAAGAGACGAAAACTGACACCTGTTGAATGTGCGCCTTCTGGGACGATCGCTCCATGCTGGCGCCGAGCTATTGTGAGTGCTTTGCAGCAAACAGCACTGCGCCATCAGCGCTACGGCCAATGCCATTTAGTTAACAACAAACTTTAAATAAATCATATGGTTAGCTATAATACTCCTAACCATTCCGCTCTTACTGGAAATCCCTATGAAAGAGCAAATGCCATACCATCTTTTCTGCGCTTGGCCAATTTCTCCACGCTGAATCGTTTGCCAAGGCCGCGCGGTTATCTCCCACCGCGTTTACACGGCGGCGCAAACTGCCGTTGCCGCGACTGGTGTCGTTTTTAATCAACACGCCACGGGCGGGTCTGCAAAGCGAACTCAATGCATTTCTGGATCATGCGCTGGCGCCGGGTGATACCAGCACCCTCAGTAAAAGTGCTCTCTGCCAGGCGAAGCGAACTCGACCCAGCCGCCTTGCGTACTTTGGTCGCCCATAGCGCCACCTTACTCGCCGAACACCTGCCGACCGCGCAGTGGCATCAGCGCCGGGTTGTGGCACTGGACTCGACCGTGTTGCGGGTGCCCAATGTGCCCGAGTGCACCAACCATTTCGGTGGCATGACCACCGGCTGCGGCAAGTTCCGGCCCCTGGCACGCGCCTCGGCATTGTGGGACGTGGCCCGTGGCTGTGTCGTCGATGCCGTGCTGGGCGGCTTTGCTGACGATGACCGTTCTCTGGCGATCCATCATCTCGATGCGCTGAGCACACAGGATATGCTGGTGATGGATCGTGGCTATCCCTCAGTCACCACGCTGTCCTCCACCATTGCCAGTCTCGCCATGAACAGCAGCAGTCCCCTGACTGCCGTCAACTGGAACAGCCTCGGCACCGTCTCGACCACCCCCTTGCAGGCCACCTTGCAGGTACAGGTCGGCAATGGTTGGCTTACGCTAGTCCAGCAGC
>Ga0302193_10000056_pt1 | contig 90740 bp, 74 predicted proteins | sample II_Bog_E3_3_FD_200228 | JGI IMG/M metagenome (GOLD analysis project Ga0302193, IMG submission 200228) | Peat permafrost microbial communities from Stordalen Mire near Abisko, Sweden - II_Bog_E3_3 | ecosystem: Environmental > Terrestrial > Soil > Wetlands > Peat | place: Sweden: Abisko...
GCGTTTTCGTAGCAGGTGCGCCTGCCGGCGCTTCTCCTCAAGAACCTCAGCTGATAGTTTGCGTGCGTCAATTTTTTCTTCCATGCGCGCAGTATATCAGATAATCTCAATTGCCGGGTTAATAGTGATACAACTAGTTGGGAGAGTCCTGGATTTACACAGACGGAAAACGATCCTGTTGTATGTGTGTCATGGTACGACGCAAAACACTATATAGACTGGCTGAATAGCACAAATGCTTCCCAAAAAACAGGCTATAAGTTTCGCCTGCCGAGTGATGCTGAGTGGGAATATGCTGCAAAGGCTGGTGCTGATGAATTGAACTTCTGGGGGAGTAGTTCCTCGAATCAGTGCAAATATGCGAATGGCAGGGATGTTTCTTCTGAAAAATCGATGTATGGAGAAAAAAGCAAAGATGCCCCGTGCGACGATGGATATGACAGGACGTCGCCAGTGGGGCATTTTTTGCCAAATTCCTGGGGGCTGTACGATTTTCTTGGCAATGTAAAGCAGTGGACACAGGACTGCTGGGCATCTACGCCTGCCGAGGTACTCGCCGATGGTCCTGCACGAATTTTTGATGGGGATTGCAGCTCTAGAGTCGTGCGAGGTTCGTCTTGGGCCTATGTTTCCAATGCCATGCTTATATCTAATCGATTTTTTAATCAGCCTGAGGATCGAAATGATGGCACTGGATTCAGATTGGCTGCGGATATTGTTGCAAATTGAATTTATTACATGAAGTCGGGATCAATCTTACAAATCAAGCCCATGACTCTCGCCACGTAACCGCACTCACGCCGACAACGCAGCCAGCACATGCTGCGGATCATTATGAATGGCTCGCAGCAAGGCCTTGGCCGGGCCAGTGGGTTCCCGCCGCCCCTGTTCCCAGTTCCTGAGCGTCGATACCCGCACGTCGATCACACGCGCAAACTTGTCTTGCGACAAGCCGGTCGCCAAACGGATTTCCCGCACCTGCACCGCATCCACGGTAAACTCGCGGCTAGGCTGGCGCTCGCCGCGCACGATCTCGCCCATCTGGGTCATGCTCTCGGTGAGCAGGTCAAACAGTTTCTTTTCCATCATGCCTACCTCTCGTTGAGCTTGCGTAAGGCTTCCTTCTCTTTGGGGGTCAGATCGTCCTTGATGCCTTTGCGGTAAATCAGGATCATTCGAATCTGGGCACTCAGGGTCAGATGATAGTAAATAACCCGGACGCCACCACTCTTGCCTTTGCCCCCGGCGCTCCAGCGGATCTTGCGCAGGCCGCCCGTCCCCTGAATCACGGCACCGGCCTCCGGGTGCAGGGCCATATGCTCCTGAAGCGCCGCATACTCCTCATCACTGAGCAGCTGCTTCACGTCCTCGGTGAATATGGGGTTTCGACAAAGATCATGACCAATAGTACGCCAGTGACTTATATGCGTCAATGGCGTATACCCCCTCTTCTTGCGACAGAACTACGGTTTAAAATCCTCCGCCAAGCTGTTACCTTGGGTAGCAGTTCAGCCCTTGACCACGGCAAGCCGGAAACCCCATGTATATCGACAGACTGGTGCTGATTTTCATAGCCGGCGCCTACCTGCTATCTCCCGCCATCATTGAGTGGTGGAGCGTGGGCGGGACGGCCTGGTATCGGCCCTATCTCATCTGGCTGGCCCTGATCATATGCAGCTTCTGGATCGGCAAGAGCCGTGATCTGGACGAGCTTTGACAGGCACTAGTGGGATATGCGGAAAATAAGGTAACACACGAAAAAACGGCGAATAGCTTGGTCAGTGCCAGATTCCCCTCTCCCTGGCCCTCCCCCGAGGGGGGAGGGGACTAAAACCACTCAGCGCCGCCAGCTTGAGTTTGTTGCTCAACTTTCCGCATATCCCACTGGTAGAGGCAGACAAAAGGCCCACCAATTTGATGACATTCAGCCCCGGCGCGCTGCTGACGCTTGGCATCGCCTATCTCTTCCTGCTGTTCCTGGCCGCGTATATCAGCGAGTCGGGCCGGATTCCCGTGCGCTGGCTGCGCCACCCGGCGGTGTATGTGCTGTCGCTGGGGGTCTATGTCAGCGCCTGGGGCATCTACGCCGTGGTGGGTTATGCCCACGACGAGGGCTATAACTTCCTGGCGTTTTACCTGGGGGTTTCCGGGGCCTTCCTGCTGGCGCCGGTGTTGCTGGCGCCGATTCTGCGGCTGGCCAAGACCTACCAACTGGGTTCGCTGGCCGACCTGTTTGCCTACCGCTACCGTAGCCAGGCGGCGGGCACCTGGACGACGGTGGCGACGCTGGTCGGGGTCATGCCCTTTATCGCCATCCAGATTCGTGCGGTGGCCGATTCGGCGCAGATTCTTACGCAGAACCCGCACAACAAGCTGCTGGCCCTGGCCTTCTGCATGATTATCGCGGCGTTTACCGTGCTCTTTGGCGCCCGCCACATCAGCCCGCGTGAGAAACACGAGGGGCTGGTAGTGGCCATCGCGCTGGAGTCGCTGATCAAGCTGATCGCCCTGCTCTCGGTGGGAGGCTTTGCGCTGTTCTCGGTATTCCCCGGCAACGGCGGGCTCAACAACTGGCTGCACGCCAACCCCGAGGTGTTGCAACGCCTCTATGATCCGCTGCGCAACGGCTTCTGGCACAGCATGATCCTCGCCTTCCTGTTTTCGGCGGTGGTCATGCCCTTCATGTACCAGATGACCTTTACCGAAAACGTGAGCCCCAAGGCCCTGCTCACGGCCAGTTGGGGGCTACCGCTCTACCTGATCGGCATGGCGCTGGCGGTGCCCATCCTGCTCTGGGCTGGCCTGCGCCTGCACCTGAACATATCGCCCGAATACTTCACCCTGGGCGTGGCGCTGGCCTCGGGCACGCGCTGGCTGCCGCTGCTGGTGTTTGTGGGGGGGCTGGCGGCGGCTTCGGGGGTGATTATCGTCTCTACGCTGGCGCTGGCCTCGATGATCCTCAACCACATTGTACTGCCCAACTACCAGCCCAGCCCGCGCCAGAATATCTACCACTGGATTCTGTGGGTGCGGCGCCTGCTCATCGTGGCCTTTATTGCCGGCGCCTATGTTTTCTTCCTCATCATGGACCGCAACCGCACCATGACGGAAATGGCCATGCTCACCTTCGTGGCCACGCTGCAGTTTGCGCCCGGCATCATCTGCCTGCTGTTCTGGCCACGGGCCAACCAGACCGGCTTTATCAGCGGGCTGGCGGCGGGCATGCTGGTCTGGTTCATTTCGCTGGCCCTGCCCTTCCTGCTGGAGTGGCGCAGCATGACCCTGCCCGGCATCGACCTGAGTCTGGCTTCCAGCCCGGAGCACTGGCAGTTCATGGGCATGGGCTCGGTGATGGTCAACGCGATCGTGGGCGTTGCCATGTCGCTGGCCACCAAGCAGAGCCCCAGCGAGGAAATTGCCGCCCATACCTGTGCCATGGACACCCTGCGCCGGCCCTACCGCTGGGAGCTGTCGGTGCACACGGTGGCGGAGCTGGTCAAACGCCTGTCGGAGCCGCTGGGCCAGCTGACGGCCGAGCGCGAGGTGCGCCTCGCCCTGCATGACCTGAAAATGGACGACGAGGAGACCCGGCCGCTGGCGCTGCGCCGCCTGCGCGACCAGATCGAGTCCAACCTTTCCGGCCTGCTCGGCCCCACGGTGGCGCAGGACGTGCTGGACCAGCACCTGCCCTATAAAATCCGCGAGGAGCAGCGCACCGGCGAGGACATTCACTATATCGAGTCGCGCCTTGAAGAATACCGCGACCGCCTCTCCGGTCTCGCCGCCGAGCTCGACGCGCTACGGCGCTTTCACCGCCAGACCCTGTACGACATGCCGGTGGGCGTGTGCTCGCTGGGCCAGGACATGGAGGTGCTGTCGTGGAACCGCGCCATGATGGACCTGACCGGCATCAGCGACGAGCAGGCGGTGGGCGCCCGCCTGCCGCGCCTGCCCGACCCCTGGCGCACGCTGTTTTCCGACTTTATCCTCGGCCCCACCGCGCACATTTACCGCAAGCAGATTGAAACCCGTGCCGGCCTGCCACGCTGGGTCAGCCTGAACCGGGCGCTGGTCACCGACAACGAGCATCACGGCCACGGCGACAGCCAGGTAATCGTGGTGGAAGACCTGACCGAGCTGCACATGCTGGAGTCGCGCCTGACCCACTCCGAGCGCCTGGCCTCCATTGGCCGGCTGGCGGCGGGCGTGGCCCATGAGATTGGTAACCCGGTGACGGGCATCGCCTGCCTGGCGCAAAACCTGAGGGCAGAGTCGACCGACAGCTATATCCGCGAGGCCAGTCAGCAGATTCTGGAGCAAACCCAGCGCGTGACACGTATCGTGCAGTCGCTGGTGGGCTTTGGCCGCGCCGACAGCCACACCGGCAATGATCGCGAAGCGGTGGTGCTGCGTGATCTGGTGGATGAAGCCATTCACCTGCTGCAACTTTCGCCGAGCGGACGCGACCAGGAATTCCTCAACGAATGCCCACCCGAGGCCCTGGTGTCGGGTGATCCACAGCGCCTGACGCAAGTGTTCATCAACCTGCTGTCCAATGCCCGTGACGCCAGCCCGCTACACGGCCAGATCATCATCCGGGCCCAGTTGAACGGGCCTTCTGTCGGCATCGAAATCGAAGATTTTGGCAGCGGCCTGCCGGCGGGCGATATCCGCGACACCCTGTTTGAACCATTTGTCACCACCAAGGAAGTCGGCAAGGGCACCGGCCTCGGTCTGGCGCTGGTACACGGCATTATTGAAGAACACTACGGACGCATCCGTCTGGTCGACAAGGCGGACTATGACCAGGGACAGGGCGTGATCGTGCAGATCACCCTGCCCAGTGGCGGCATTGAAGCTTAGGGGCAAGAGCCCGACGAGGAAGTCATGAGTCATATACTGATTGTTGAAGACGAAACCCTGATCCGCACCAACCTGCGGCGCCTGCTGGAACGCCACGGCTATACCGTGAGCGAGGCTGGCTCGGTCAGCGACGCCACCAGCCGCTACTCGCTGGAAGAATTCGACCTGGTGATTTCCGACGTGCGCCTGCCCGGCGAGGCGGGTACCAGCCTGATCGAGCTGGCCAAGCCGACGCCCGTGCTGATCATGACCAGCTTTGCCAGCCTGAAATCGGCGGTGGAAGCCATGAAGCAGGGGGCGGTGGACTATGTGTCCAAGCCCTTCGACCACGACGAAATGGTGCTCTCGGTGGAGCGTATCCTGCGCGAGCGCAGTCTGGTGCGGCAAAACGAAGCGCTCAAGCGCGAGGTGGCACAGGTCAAGCAAGACACCGGCATTATCGGCTCCTGCGATGCCATGGTGGAGCTGCACCGTCGCATCAGCCGGGTAGCGCCCATGAACTCCACGGTGCTGATACGCGGCGAGTCCGGCACCGGCAAGGAGCTGGTGGCGCGCGCCCTGCACGAGCAGAGCCCCCGCCACGACGCGCCCATGATTTCGGTCAACTGCGCCGCCATCCCCGAGACCCTGATCGAGTCCGAGCTGTTCGGCTATGAAAAAGGCTCCTTCACCGGCGCCCAGGCCATGCGCAAGGGTCTGGTAGAGGCTGCCGACGGCGGCACCCTCTTCCTCGATGAAATCGGCGAGCTGCCGCTGGAAGCCCAGGCCCGCCTGCTGCGCCTGCTGCAGGAAAAGGAGGTCCGCCGTATCGGCGCCACAGTGGCACGCAAGGTGGACGTGCGCCTGGTGGCCGCCACCCACCGCGACCTCAAGCTGCTGGCCTCGCAGCAACGCTTTCGTGAGGACTTGTACTACCGCCTGAACGTGGTGGAGCTGAAGCTGCCGCCCCTGCGCGAGCGCGGGGAAGACATCATCGAGCTGGCGCAGAAGCTGCTGGTGAAAATCTGCCAGCGCCTGAACGTGCGCAACCTCTATTACGCCACCGACACGCTCGACGCCATGCGCGGCTACAACTGGCCGGGTAATGTGCGCGAGCTGGAAAACGCCATCGAGCGCGCCGTCATCCTCTGTGATACCGAGGAAATCACGCCGGAACTGCTGGCCATTGACTACCAGCACGACCCCAGCCGCCCCGCTACCCTGAAAACCGGTAGCGGTGCCCCCGCCGGCGCCAACGAGCCCCCCGAGGGCCTGTCGCTGGAGGACTATTTCCAGCATTTCGTGCTGGAGCACCAGGATCACATGTCGGAGACAGAACTGGCGCAGAAGCTGGGCATCAGCCGCAAGTCACTGTGGGAGCGCCGGCAGCGCCTGGGCATTCCCCGGCGGAAGGCGGGCAGCGCTGAAAGCGCCGAAGACGAGTAAGTGCGGCTACTGGAAGAGAAAGTGGGGGGGATATAACCGCTGGTAACACTCCCACCCGCTCACAACGCACAAACACGGTGTTACCCAAGTACACGAGCATTTACACGTTCTACCCGATATTCCGTTACCGTAACGCTACCCAGGGTCTGGACGTCGGTAACGAAAAACACCAAGTCATTGATTATTAACACAATAATTATTAAAACCAAAGTTGGCACGGGTTCTGCTATATGTATTGGGCGCAACAACAAAAACAAAATCGCGCAAGCCCGACAAAAAAAGTAAAAAAACAATAAGAAGAAAGATAAAGGGTAAGTGGAAGAAGGCAAATGAGCTATGGGCGGGAGGCTCCATAGCTCATTTGTTCCCTACTACAGCAGGACAGAACAGAACACCAAAACAATAAGAACAGCGTAAAAAATCTCTGGACCAGACCAACAAAAAAAACAGGGTCTGGTACCGACAAAAACAAGAACAATCTGGCACAACTCATATAATAACAAGAACAACAAGTTCAGCGCACGCGGGAGGTAATCCTCCCGCAACCTCTTCTCTTTTCTATCATTTTCATGAATCAAATAGCGCTAACTCTCGTAAAAAACTGATGTTTTTTACGGAACTTGCTATCATCTGGCTGCCCCGGGACCTGCTGGCCCGCAAAGACCTCACCTGCCAACAATGCTGAAAGCCCTTATCGAACGCCTGCGCGGCCGCAGCAACAAACGCCCCCGCCTGAAGCTGGAGGTGACTGCTCGCGACCAGCACACCATTTCCCGCAAGAATATCAGCCCTGCCGCGCTGAAAACCCTGTATCGCCTGCATGACCAGGGCTATGAAGGCTTCCTGGTCGGCGGCGGCGTGCGCGACCTGCTGCTGGGCCTGCACCCAAAAGACTTCGACATTGCCACCAATGCCACGCCCGAGCAGGTCAAGCAGGTTTTTGGCAGCCAGTGCCAGCTGATTGGCCGGCGCTTTCGCCTGGCGCATGTGCGCTTTGGCCGCGAAATTATCGAGGTCGCTACCTTCCGCGCCCACCACGCCCAGGCCGACTCCGACGTGCACGCCCGCACCTCGGAAGACGGTATGATCCTGCGCGACAATGTCTGGGGCAGTATCGAGGAAGACGCCGAGCGGCGCGACTTCACCGTCAACGCCCTCTACTACAATATCGCTGACTTTGCCCTCTGGGACTTTGCTGGCGGACTGAAAGACCTTGAGCGCCGCCAGCTGCGCCTGATCGGCGACCCCGATACCCGCTACCGCGAAGACCCGGTACGCATGCTGCGCGCCATACGCTTTGCCGCCAAGCTGGATTTTGGCCTGGAACCAGCCACCGCCGAGCCCATCTTGCGCCTGGGCGACCTGCTCGACGATATTTCCAACCACCGCCTGTTTGACGAGTCGCAGAAAATGCTGGGCGGCGGCCACGCCGAACGGGTGCTGGATCTGTTGCGCGAATACAAGCTGCTCGCCCACCTGTTCCCGGAAGCGGGTGACGACGAGATCAGCACCGCCCTCCTGACCCTGACCGCACGCAATACCGACCAGCGTCTGGCCGACGGCAAGAGCATCAACCCGGCCTTCTTCTTTGCCGCCCTGCTCTGGGGGCATTTGCAGGACATCCGTGACCAGCTGCTCGACGAGGGCGTGCCAGCCATGCCAGCCCTGCAACAGGCCGGGCAAAAAGTCATTTCCCGGCAGGCCGAGCGCACCGCCATTCCCCGCTTCACGGCCCAGACCATACGCGATATCTGGGAGCTGCAACCGCGCCTTGAAGGCCCGCGCCCGCGTCAGGTCGATGCCCTCATCGCCAACCCGCGCTTCCGCGCCGCCTACGATTTCCTGGTGCTGCGCGAGCAGGCCGGCGACGAAAGCGCCCATATGGCCCCGTGGTGGACACGCTACCAGGACGCCGACCCCGGCCTGCAGGCCGAGATGCTGCGTGCACTGGAAAACCCGACGGCCGCCGCCGGCAGCGGCAAGCCACGGCGGCGACGCCCGCGCAAGCGGAAGCCTGAGTAATGCGCCCGCAGCGGGCCTGGATCGGCCTTGGCGCCAATCTGGGCCAGCCGCTCCAGCAATTGCAGAGCGCCCTGCGCGCCCTCGCCCTCCTGCCTGGCACCGAGGTGCAAGCCATGGCACCGCTCTACGGCAGCGCCCCGGTCGGCCCTGCCGACCAGCCGGACTACCTCAACAGCACCGTCCGCATCAGTACCCTGCTCACCCCGCACGCCCTCCTGCGTGAACTTCAAGTCATTGAAAATGCTCATGACCGTGTACGCGAGCGGCACTGGGGGCCACGCACCCTTGACCTCGACCTGCTGCTGTTTGCGGGCGATATCATCAACACACCAGAGCTGAGGGTGCCACACCCTGAGCTTGTGCACCGAGCCTTTGTGGCTTTTCCCATGCTCGATATTGACCCCGATCTGATCTTGCCAGATGGTAGACCCTTGGCCGCGCTGCGCGCTGTGCTGGCCGGGCAGGATATACGCCTGCTGGCTGCCAGCGGCTGGTGGCAGGGTAGTTGACGTAGATCAGCGAAGCGTTGACCATTGGCGGCCCATCACACCGCGTTGAGGAATTGCCATGCCAGTCAGTATCAGCACGCTCCGCGACCTGAAGGCCAAGGGCGAAAAATTCTCCTGCCTGACCTGCTACGATGCCACGTTTGCCCATGTCATGAGTACCGCCGGGGTAGAAACCCTGCTCATCGGCGATACCCTGGGCATGCTCGTTCAGGGCCACCGCTCCACCCTGCCGGTGAGCGTGACCGACATGGCCTACCACACCGCCTGCGTGGCACGTGGCAATGCCGGCGGCGCCCTGCTGATCGCCGACATGCCCTTCATGTCCTATGTCCGCCTCGAAGATGCCCTTGCCGGCGCCAAGGCGCTGATGCAGGCGGGCGCCCATGTGGTGAAGCTGGAAGGCGGGGCTTGGCTCTGCGATACCGTCGCCCAGCTGACCCACGGCGGCATTCCCACCTGCGCCCACCTCGGCCTGACCCCACAATCGGTGAACGTCTTTGGCGGCTACAAGGTACAGGGCCGCAGCGAAGATGCCGCCCTGCAGATGCTGGCCGAGGCCAGAGCCCTGGACGCGGCGGGCGCTGCCCTCTTCGTGCTGGAATGCGTGCCGCGCGAGCTGGCCCGGCGTATCAGTGAGGCCGTGCACGCCCCCGTGATCGGCATTGGTGCCGGCCCGGACTGCGATGGCCAGGTGTTGGTACTGCACGACATGCTGGGCATGCACGTGGGTAAACCGGCGCGCTTCGTGAAAGACTTCCTCGCCGAGAGCAGCGAGGGCATAGCCGGCGCTTTCAAGGCCTTTGTCCACGCCGTGAAGACCGGTACCTACCCTGCACCCGAGCACGGCTACGCCTGAGCGGATGCCCGCCTTCACCACAAATCAATCACCCAGGTGATTGATTTGTGGGCATTCCCTGCTTAGGCTTGTACGGGCACTGCGATGAAGACCACGCTTAAAAACAGCGCATGAAAGCCCTTATATTCCTGAACCATCAGGCCCTTTTCCGTCGTATCAGGATGCCCGCAGTAAACAGCCATGAAAATCGAAACCAGTATCAGTGGCGCCCGCGCGGCCCTGCGTCAGGCACGCAAGGCCGGCAAGGTGATTGCCTTCGTGCCCACCATGGGCAATCTTCACGATGGCCATGTGCAGCTCGTCAAGAAGGCGCGGATTCGCGCCGAGTTCGTGGTGGTCAGCATCTTCGTCAACCCCACCCAGTTTGGCGCTGGCGAGGACTTCGACAAATACCCGCGCACGCTCGACGCCGACTCATCCCGTTTGGCCGAAGCCAAGTGCGACCTGCTGTTTGCCCCCAGCGCCACCGAGATGTATCCCGATGGCCGCGCCCAGAGCACCGTGGTCAGCGTGTCCGGCATTACCGATATCCTCTGCGGCCGCTCGCGCCCCGGCCATTTTTCCGGGGTCGCCACCGTGGTCACCAAGCTGTTCAATATCGTGCAACCTGACCTGGCCTTGTTCGGCGAAAAGGACTTCCAGCAGCTGGCGGTGATCCGCCGCCTGACCCATGAGCTCTGCCTGCCCATCGACATCGTGGGTGTGCCCACCATACGTGCCGCCGACGGCCTGGCACTCAGCTCGCGTAACGGCTTCCTGAGCGAGGATGAGCGCCGCACGGCGCCCGAGCTTTACAAAACCCTGAACAACCTGCGCAGCGCTATCGAGGGTGGCCAGCAGGACTTTGCCATGCTCTGCGAGGCCGGCAACGCCCACCTGGCCAAATGTGGCTTCGAGCCTGATTACCTGGATATCCGGCGCAGTGATCTGGCTGCGGCCGAGGCTGGTGACAAACATCTGGTCATTCTGGTCGCCGCCAAACTGGGCACAACCCGGCTGATCGACAATCTGGCAGTGGAGCTTTAAGGGCCTCAAGCCTCCTTGTGACATTGTAATTTGTGACAATTGAGCCTTGCCTGAAACCGGCCGTAGGCCTAATCTGGCCAAATTGGGGGTCTAAGAGCTTGTTTAATGGCCTTATTACCCTGCGCTTCCCCCTCCGGGCTGGGTCCCATTTTCCGCATGGCGGCGTTAGTAACCGCTTGTTTGGAATAAGCAAGCCGCGCAGTTCCTGCCTTGCCCTGCGAAAAATGGGATCCCGGCGCAGGGCAACAAGGCCATTAAACAGGCTCCAAGTGTCACCAAAATTCCCAACAGGCTGATTGAACGCCCGGTCGGATTGGGGCACAATGGCCAGCCTTGACGGCAGGCCATCAATAAATGCCGTCTTCTGCCCGTGACTGGAGGTAGCAAGATGCAATGCACCATGCTAAAAGCAAAACTCCATCGTGCTCGTGTGACTCATGCCGAACTGGATTATGAAGGCTCCTGCGCTATTGATGGCGTGTTACTGGACCTTGCCGGCATCCTCGAGTATGAACAGATCCAGATTTATAACGTGAGCAATGGTGAACGCTTCACCACCTACGCCATTCGCGGCGAAGAGGGCTCCGGCATGATCTCCGTCAATGGCGCTGCCGCGCACAAGGCTGGCGTGGATGATATCCTCATCATCGCCACCTATGCCCAGTACAGCGCCGCCGAGTTGATCAACTTCAAACCCCGTCTGGTGTACTGCAAGCCTGACAATACGGTCAGCCACAGTAGCAACGCGATTCCGGTGCAGGTTGCCTGAGTCCCTGATCTGCTTGCAGGTAGTACCTGTTAAAACGCCAGCGTAAGCTGGCGTTTTCTTTGGTGGATAGGGAATGGGGCAAGCCCCTACTGCCCCGGCTCCCGAATCTGTTTGAGCACGGCCTTCTGGTACTTGTCCTGATCAATCACCCTCTGCAAACCCAGCAGGGTGTTGTAGGGGTTTTCCTGGATCAGCATATTGACCAGGAAAGCAGGAATGTCGCCACCGGGATCGGCACGCCCGGCCATGGTCACCTGCACCATGCCCTGCCCCAGGGGGCGCAGTTCCCAGTGCCCCTGCACGTCGGGCATACGCACGAAATGCTTGTCGTCCGGGTAGACACCCGTCGGCACGTTGACGCTGTCTATGCTCACCACCAGCGACTTCGGGTCCTGCACTACCCGCCCCTGGATATAGGCATCGCGGTCCTTGAGCGGCCAGAAACCGACCTCGGCATGGATGACAAAGGTCTGCAGGGTATCGTCACGCTTGATCAGCTCGATTTTGTTGACATGGTAGACCCAGTCCTGGACTTCGTCGGTGTCCTGGATCAGGCTGACCAGCCCGCCCAGCGAGCTTTTGACCACCGTGGTAGCGCGGAACCCGCGCAGGGGGTAGTTGGGAATCTCGTAAGTCCAGACCTTGATGCCATGACTATTCACCTTGAGGGTGGCCTCATCGGCACGCGCCAGACCACAGCCAAGCAGAAGCAAAACCAGACAGCTGGAAAAAAAACGCATGATTCATCCACGTCATGCAGGCAATACGCCCGCGCATTATAAAAATCCGCCACCACGCCAGACTATCCGCCACGGGTGACAGCAAAACATTAAAACCCGCCCATTACATAGCGAATCACCGGACGCTGCTAGCAGAACACGGCGGGCGTACCAAACTCATACATGCCGCCTGCGCAGCGAATGGACAAGGCATAGGCCGCCTGTGCCTGGGTGCTACAAAGCAAGAAGCCCCTCGGGGAGGGGCTTCTCTGCCGGCAAAGCCGGACTTATTCCAGAGTCTGCGAGCACTCGGCATTGGAGGGATCGGTGGAGCAACGGATCTTGCGCAGCACGGACATCATGCGCTTGTCGTAGATGCCGTCCTGGGTCAGGCTGATGCGGGAATCACGCAGCAGCACGACGTAGTTGTCGCGGTCCGCCTGCGGGATCTTCATCCAGTAGTGGGCGTCAATCTGCTTTTCCGAGGCGTTGATCAGGGCCATGGCGCGATCATACTGCTGGTCGACCCAGGCACGGGACTTCTGACCGAGGTCAGGCGGGAACTTGTCACGACGGATCACCAGCTGATAGGTCAGCTGGATCACGGGGAAGTCGGCAATGGCACCCTTCGTGCCCAGACCCTTGTACAGTTCCAGCGGCTTGAAAGCAGCAGCCGGCGCACCGATGATGTCTACCGAGCCGTTGTTGAACTTGCCGGCAAAGTTGGTGATGTCAGAAGCAACGCCCTGGGCGCCGACCTTCTGGATCATCTTGTTCTGGGCCTTGTCGTAGTCCAGGTAGGCAATCTTCTTGCCGGAGAGCTTGGACACGTTGTTGATGGAGCGGTCGTTCACGAACAGGTAGGCAGCGCCGAACGGCGTGACACCGGCCACTTCGTAATTGCCGCTGACCATCAGCTTGGCAGCCTTGGGCTCGGACAGGGTGGCCAGCACCAGCTTCATGTCAGCATAGTTGGGCACGGCGCCGAGGGAGTCAATGCTACCGGTGAAGAAGTTGAACTCACGGGCACGCAGGCCGGTCAGGAACACGGCATCACACTGGCCAGCCTTGAAGTCTTCGGCAGCCACATGTTCGTCGGTATAGGATTTCAGCTCAAAGTTGACGCCCCATTTGGCGGCAGCAAGCTTGTAGTCCTTCATCAGGTTGGAGGCATCGCCCGAGGCGCCCAACAGGTCAAACACGCAGAGCGAGCTGGCCGAGGCGCTGGCCGAAGCGGCAGCAAGCACACTACCGAGAGCGAGCACACGGGAGAGTTTCGCAAACTTTGTAACACGGCTCATTTTCAACTCCTGAATTTCTGAGCAATTCAACATCAATGGAAAATCCGTTACACCCGACGGCCTAACACCAGGGCCTCCAATTTCCGTGAGGGCTGACGGCCGTGCCGGGTACCATGCGCACAGTGTAGCCGCAATTCATGACCAAGCCATGCCGGAGTAATGCACAAATCCAGCTATTGATACCTGCCAATGATTGCCGCGCCATGCAGATGGGATTGGTAAAGACCGGAAGCAGCCAAGCCGCCTCCGGCGCCCTCTTTGCTTACAGCAAGTCGTCGATCTTCACGCCACTGTTGGGATCAAGCTGATTTTCATCCCAGAAATGACCCAGGCTGCCAGCCGGGGTACGCGAGCCGGTATGCTCCGTCCAGTAACGGTCGGAAACACCCATGATGATGAGCTCACCGAACTTGTCGAACATCTTGAAGTGCGGATTGATCTTGAAGTCGGGGTCATCGTTGGTGGCAGAGAACATTTTCAGGGAGTCGCGCAAGCGGGCATCGTCCGCCTTGGCATAGGCCGACATGGTGTAGAGCGCAAACGCCAGACGCACGCCCTTGCGCTGGCCGATACGCATGGAGTCCTTCATCGTGGCCCAGGGGTCTTCGCCAGCGCCGGCTCCGGGCAGCAGGTTCCACACGGCCGCGCGCACGCCTTTGGGCACGCCCCACCACTTGTCATTGTCGAGGCAGGTCATGGCACGCTCAACCTTGGCGGCAATATCCTTCGGCACACCGACGGCATTCTGCGAGTTGATGTCGTTGACCACCGCCTGGATACCGGAAATGGAGCCCAGCATGAACACCATTTCGTCAAAGTCGCTGTCAAACTTGGGGCATTTGTCGCCAATCTTGATGTCGTACTTGTGCTCGTAATAGTCTTCAAAGCTGTTGTAGGCACGGAACTGGCGGCGCGAGGCGACTTCGGCCCAGCGCTTCTGCTCGGTACGTGCGTCGGTGGCTTCTTCGACCTGATTGGCACGCGAGGCGCGCAGGTAGCGCAGTTCGCTCTCAAGGGCAGACTGTTCGGCGCAAAGGGCAGCCGTGGAGTAAAGGAGGACGGAGAGCTGGTCGTTATTCGCCCCCAGGCCCGCCGGACCCACTGCATAGATGACGGGCGCAAGCGCCTGGCCGTTGATACAGGCCATTTGCACATCGTCGTCGCTGAGAATGGGAGGAATGATGTTGTTTTCGGTAAAGCGCAAACCGACGTTGGCACCGACCCTGTTGACCGTCGAGCAGCCAGTGGACAACAGCACGGCGAGGCCCAGAATGGCCACCGTGGAAGCCTGACGCAACCGGTAAAAGGCCCTCATCAGTTTTCTCCTTGATACATTGTTGTTATGGCTTCCATGACGTCCGCCAAAATGGGGACGCAACGCCTTGGCCCAATAGGTTCCGGGCAGAGGCATGAAAGATACCATCAAGAGCAGGGGTCAATAAAGCGCCATCGTCCCACGCTACTGTCTTTTTTACGCAACACAACAAAAAGACAAAGCAAATGGCCAAGATCCGCATTGCCGTGGCACAGCAGTCAAGCAGGGCAAAACAGCGCCGTGCACCCCATAAAAAACGGGGCCTCAAGGCCCCGTTTTTTACATTCCTGAAAATATATTACGCTTCAGCAGCCATGTCCTTCATGGACAGTTTGATACGGCCGCGCTGGTCAACATCAAGCACCTTGACCTTCACCTTCTGGCCTTCCTTCAGGTAGTCGGCCACATTCTCGACGCGCTCGTTGGCGATCTGGGAAATGTGCACGAGACCGTCGGTGCCCGGCATGATGGTGACGAAGGCGCCGAAATCGACGATACGGGCGACCGTACCTTCGTAGATGGTGCCCACTTCAACTTCAGCCGTGATCGACTGGATCTTGGCCAGGGCTGCCTGGGTGGCGGCCTTGGTTTCGCCGTAGACGCGGATCAGGCCGGTATCGTCGATGTCGATAGTGGCCTTGGTTTCTTCGGTGATGGCGCGGATGGTGGAGCCGCCCTTGCCGATCACGTCGCGGATCTTTTCGGGATTGATGGTGATGGTGGCATAGGTCGGCGCATAGCCGCTGACGTCGGCACGGGCGGCCGGCAGCACGGCGTTCATGGCCTGCAGGATGTGCAGACGGCCTTCACGCGCCTGGTTCAGCGCCACTTCCATGATTTCTTCGTTGATGCCTTCGATCTTGATGTCCATCTGCAGCGCGGTCACGCCATTCGATGTACCGGCCACCTTGAAGTCCATGTCGCCGAGATGATCTTCGTCACCGAGGATGTCGGAAAGCACGGCAAAGCGGTCGCCTTCCTTCACCAGACCCATGGCGATACCCGCCACCGGGGCCTTCACGGGCACGCCGGCATCCATCAGCGCCAGCGAGGCGCCGCAGATGGAGGCCATGGAGGAGGAGCCGTTGGACTCGGTGATGTCGGACACCACGCGGATGGCGTAGGGGAACTTGTCGGCCGGCGGCAGCATGGGCTGCACGCCACGACGGGCCAGACGGCCATGGCCGATTTCGCGGCGCTTGGGGCCGGACTCGCGACCGGTTTCACCGACGGAATAGGCCGGGAAGTTGTAGTGCAGCATGAAGGGATCGGTACGGGTGCCTTCCAGCGCGTCGATCATCATGGCATCGCGGGTGCCGCCGAGGGTAGCGGTGACGATGGCCTGAGTCTCGCCACGGGTGAACAGGGCGGAGCCATGCACACGCGGCAGCACGCCGACCTCAATGGCGATCTGGCGCACGGTCTTGGTGTCACGACCGTCAATACGCGGCTTGCCGCTCAGGATGTTGTCGCGCACGGTGCGGTACTTGAGGTCTTCGAACAGGGTTTCCAACTCGTCGGCGTCATGGCCTTCGGCAGCCAGGGCCATCGCCATGGCTTCGATTTCGTCGAGGCGCTTGTAGCGGGCCTGCTTGTCACGGATGGTATAGGCTTCGGAAACCGGGGCTTCAAAGGCGGCCTTGAGGGCGGCCTTCAGCTCGCTGTTGTGCTGCGGTGCGCTCCACTCCCAGATGTCCTTGCCGGCTTCAGCGGCAAATTCCTTGATGGCGGCAATAGCCACCTGCATTTCATCATGTCCGAAAAGGACGGCGCCCAGCATTTCATCTTCGCTGAGTTCCCTGGCCTCGGACTCCACCATCAGCACGGCCTTTTCAGTACCGGCAACGACCAGATCCAGCGCCGACTGGGCCAGCTGTTCATAGGTCGGGTTGACGATGTATTCGCTGTTGATATAGGCCACGCGGGCAGCGCCGATGGGACCATTGAAGGGGATGCCGGAAATGGCGAGGGCGGCAGAGGTGCCCAGCAGCGCGGCGATATCCGGGTCGGTGGTCTTGTCGGAAGACACCACGGTGGCCGTAACCTGCACTTCGTTCAGGAAGCCTTCCGGGAACAGCGGGCGGATCGGGCGGTCGATCAGGCGCGAGGTCAGGGTTTCCTTTTCGGAAGGGCGGCCTTCACGCTTGAAGTAACCACCGGGGATGCGGCCGGCGGCGTAGGTCTTTTCCTGGTAGTTCACGGTCAGGGGAAAGAAATCCTGGCCGGGCTTGGCGCTCTTGGCGCCGACCACGGCAACCAGCACGCTGACATTGCCGGTGCTGACGAGCACGGCGCCGGTAGCCTGACGGGCGATACGGCCGGTTTCCAGGGTGATGGTTTGCTGACCGAACTGAAATTCCTTGCGGACGATTTTGAACATCTTCATTCCTCGAATTGGGAGAGGCACGCGCTCCGGCCCTGAGAGCAGGGACAAGGAGGCAGCCGGTATTGTGTTACCCCGGAGGCCCAAGAGCCTGTTTAGTGTCTTTATCGCCCTGCGTTTCCCCCTCAGGCGAGGCCAGACAAGGCGCGAGCCGCCGGCAAGGGCTATCCCCTTGCCAAGGCTTGCAACGCCGAATGGCCTCGCCTGAGGGGGAAACCCTCTGGGCTGGGTCCCATTTTCCGCATGGCGGCATTAGTAGCCACTTGTTTGGAATAACCAAACCGCGCGGCTCCTGCCTTGCCCTGCGAAAAATGGGCGCCCAGCGCAGGGCGATAAAGACATTAAACAGGCTCTAAGAGTTGAGCAATGGACCAGGACAGCTTCCCGGCCCCACGCTCAGGTCTTAGAAGTCTCCCAAGGCGTTTCTTGCCAGCCCGGCGCCCTGCCCTGCGCGGGAGCGAGGGTACAGGCAACACGAGCAGCCGGCAGTGACAAGCGTCACCCCGGTGTGGCGGCGGCATCTTTTGACGCCATCCGCCCGTCAGACCACCTGTCAAACAAGGGTATGACGTAAACCTGTGCAGCCGGTGGCTGCGCGGGAGCAAAGCCAGCAGGCCTTGCCCCGCTGAAAAGAACGCGGGGAGCCAAGGCTCCCCGTGTTGCTTAGCGACGCAGGCCGAGCGTCTGGATCAGCGTGGAATAGCGGCTGCTATCCTTGCGCTTCAGGTAGTCCAGCAGGCTGCGGCGCTGGTTCACCATGCGAATCAGACCACGACGGGAATGATGGTCATGCTTGTGTGCCTTGAAGTGACCCTGCAGATCATCGATCTGGGCCGACAGCAGGGCAACCTGCACTTCCGGGGAACCCGTATCACCCTGGCCACGGGCGAATTTTTCAACAATGGCGGCCTTCGCTTCAGCATTCAGCGACATAATGTTTCTCCAATCCGAGATGCCATGAGAGTGACGCCCGGCCACGCATCTCTGTAGCCAGCGCCCGCCACCCAGTGGGGTGGCACCACATTGCGGCTATCTATATAGATATAGATATAGATAGCCGCAAATACTTCAAATTCTTTAGCCCTTGATCAGGCGCCTGGGTGCCAGCCGGCCATCATCAGCTACCTCGACCAATCCCAGAAAGCCCCCACCGGCCTCGAAAGCCAGCGCAAGGCCCTCGCTTGGTGCGGATGGTACACGTACCGGCTGGCCCTGCAACAGGTAATAGCTGGCAGTTTCGCTCAATTCGATATGTGGCAGCCCGACCAGACCGGCCCAGGGAGCCTCTAACAGGCTGTCTGCCCCGCCCGGCCCGGCTGCTGCGACCATCGCTTTTACAGTATCCAGGCTGACCATCTGGTGTTCCTGAAACGGCCCCGCCGCCAGTCGCCGCAGTGCCGTGACATGCGCGCCACAACCGATGGCCTCACCCATGTCTTCGACCAGATTGCGCACGTAGGTACCCTTGCTGCAGGCTACCTCGATCTCCCAGCTGTCGGCCTCGGCGGCCAACAGTTCCAACCGGTAAATGTGCACCGGCCGCGCCGCCCGCTCCACTTCCACGCCCTGACGGGCCAGCTCGTAGAGCGGCCGGCCGTCCTTCTTCAGGGCCGAAAACATGGAGGGCACCTGGGTAATGGCGCCCCGGAACTGCGCCAGCACGGCTTCGATATCATCACAGCTCAATACCGGCACGGGCCGCTCGGCAATAATCTCGCCTTCGGCATCCGCCGTCGTGGTCTTTTGCCCGAGGCGCATGGTAGCGCGGTAGACCTTGTCGGCATCCAGCAGGTACTGCGAAAACTTGGACGCCTCGCCCAAACAGATGGGCAGGAGCCCGGTCGCCAGCGGATCGAGGCTGCCGGTATGCCCGGCCTTCTCGGCCTGCATGAGGTGCTTGATCTCTTGCAGGGCCTTGTTGGACGTGATGCCCGCCGGCTTGTCGAGCAGCAGAATACCGTCGATGGGCCGCTTGGGGCGCCGTGGTTTACTCACCGGATTCTCCGCTCAGGCGTCGCCGCTGCCCGGCTTCAGATCACCACGCGCCGTGGCCGTGGTCTGGTCTTCGGTGACGGCACGGCTGATCAGGTCGGCCATGCGGTTCCCGCGCGACACTGCTTCATCAAAATGAAAGCGCAGGCGCGGAATGATGCGCAGCTTGAGCCCGCGCGCCAATTCGGTGCGCAGGAAGCCGGAAGCGGCATTGAGCACCTTGATGCTGTCCTCGTGGCCGTCGTCCAGACTCTGCCCAAGCACCGTCACGTAGATGTCGGCATAGCCCAGGTCCGAACTGACCTTGACGGTGGACACGGTAACCATGCCCACGCGCGGGTCCTTGATTTCGGTGCGGATCAGCCCGGCGATGTCACGCTGGATCTGGTCCGCAATACGCGAGATACGCTGACTCATAGGCTCCGCTTGACGATGGTGACTTCAAACACTTCGATCTTGTCGCCGACACGGATATCGTTATAGCCCTTCACCGCCAGACCGCACTCGACACCGTTACGCACTTCCTGGACGTCGTCCTTGAAGCGGCGCAGGGATTCCAGCTCGCCCTGGAAGACCACCACGTCGTCACGCAGCACGCGGATGGGCTTGTTGCGATGAATGGTGCCTTCGACCACCATACAGCCTGCGGCGGCGCCGAACTTGCTGGAACGGAAAACGTCGCGCACCTGGGCCACGCCAAGGATGGTTTCGCGGTGTTCCGGCGCCAGCAGGCCGCTGAGGGCCGCCTTCACATCGTCGATCAGTTCATAAATGATGCTGTAGTAACGCAGGTCGATGCCTTCGGCCTGGCACTTGGCCTTGGCGGCGTTGTCGGCACGCACATTGAAGCCGAGGATGACGGCATTGGTGCTTTCTGCCAGGGTCACATCGGACTCGGTGATGGCGCCGACGCCGGAGCCAACAATGGCCACCTTGACCTCGTCGTTGCCCAACCCGGCCAGCGACTGCATGAGCGCTTCGAGCGAGCCGCGCACATCGGTCTTGAGCACGATGTTGACGGTCTTGACTTCGGCCTTGCCAATATTGGCGAAGATGTTTTCCAGCTTCATGCCCGTCTGGCGGGCCATGCGGTCCTGACGGTCCTTGCTGATGCGGAACTCGGCCACTTCACGCGCCTTGCGCTCGTCGTCCACCACCAGGAATTCGTCGCCGGCATTGGGGGCTTCGGGCAGGCCGAGGATTTCGACCGGCATGGAGGGGCCAACCGACTTCACCGGACGGCCGTTTTCATCGCTGAGCGCACGGGCGCGGCCATAATGCGTGCCAGCCAGCACCAGGTCACCCTGCTTGAGGGTGCCGCGCTGCACGAGCAGCGTGGCGACGGCGCCACGGCCCTTGTCGATACGGGCTTCGATCACCACGCCCTGGGCATGGCCCTCGACAGCGGCGGTCAACTCCAGCAGTTCGGCCTGGATCAGGATGGCTTCCAGCAGTTCGTCAATGCCAAGGCCGGTGTGGGCCGAAACCTTGACCACCTGGGTGTCTCCACCCCAGTCTTCCGCCACGATCTGCTTGGCCGTCAGCTCATTGAGCACGCGGTCAGGATCAGCCGAGGCCTTGTCCATCTTGTTGATGGCGACGATCAGCGGCACGCCGGCGGCGCGGGCATGGTCGATGGCTTCGATGGTCTGCGGCATGACGCCGTCATCGGCCGCCACCACCAGCACCACGATGTCGGTAGCCTTGGCGCCACGGGCACGCATCGACGTAAACGCCGCATGGCCGGGGGTATCAAGGAAGGTAATGACGCCACGCGGCGTTTCGACGTGGTAAGCGCCGATATGCTGGGTAATGCCACCGGCTTCGCCGGCCGCCACCTTGGCGGTACGGATATAGTCGAGCAGGGAGGTCTTGCCATGGTCGACATGACCCATGATGGTGACCACCGGCGGGCGCGTGGTGGCCTCGCCGTGCTCGATGGATTCGATCAGGGAGTCTTCCACGGCGGTGTCGGACACGAAACGCGGCACATGGCCCATTTCCTCGACCACGAGACCAGCAGTAGCCTGGTCGATCATCTGGTTGGCCGTCACCACTTCGCCCATCTTCATGAGCACCTTGATGACTTCACGCGACTTCAGCGACATGCGCTGAGCCAGATCGCCAACCGAAATGGTGGAGCCAATGGCAACTTCGTACACCTGCTTTTCCACCGGCTTTTCAAACCCATGTTGTTTCGACAAGGAGCTGGACAGGGTGCGGAGCACCGGCTTGAATGCCTGCTCGGCGGTCTCGCGCTTCTTGCCCTTGGACTTGCTGCGGCTGTTGGCGCCACCGCGACGGATCTCGCGATCTTCGCGGTTGAAGGAATCTTCATAGGCCTTGCCGACCAGACCACGCGCCAGCGGCACGTCGACAACGGTCGGCGTATCGACCCCACCACGGGTTTCCAGCTCGGCGGCGATGCGGCTGGCCTGTTCCAGCGTGCGCTGGCGGGCCATTTCTTCCGCTTCACGACGCAGCTTGTCTTCCTGCTTGCGGCGGGCCTCATCGGCGGTACGCTGACGGGCAGCCTCGGCCTCGCGACGGGCGCGCTCCTCGGCGGTTTCTTCCTTGCGGCTGACGCCCTTGGGCACGGACAGCTTTTTGTCCTTGGCTTCGCGCGCAACCTGGTCATGCTCGCGACGGGCAGCTTCGGCGGCGCGGCGGGCATCTTCCTCGGAAGCGGCGCTGCGGGCGTCGGCTTCGGCCTGACGCGCGGCGCGCTCGGCCTCCTCGGCAAGGCGGCGGGCTTCTTCAGCTGCCAGCTTTGCCTGCTCTTCGGCATCCACGCTATCGTCCAGCCCATCGACGCTGGAACGCTTTACATAGGTCTTTTTCTTGCGGACTTCGATATTGACGGTCTTGGCCTTGCCGCCAATGGCAGGCGCGGTCCTCAGGGTGCTGACAGTCTTGCGCTGCAGCGTGATCTTTTGCGGCGTGGCATCGCTTTCGCCATGGGCGCGCTTGAGATGGGCCAGCAGCTGCTGCTTTTCCACATCGGAAACAACGTCCTCGGCCTGTTTGTGCGACAAGCCGGCCTCTTGCATCTGCAAGAGGAAGGCTTCCACAGAACGGCCTACGGTTTGGGCAAGTTGTTTGACGGTCACTTCAGCCATGTAGCGTCTTACTCCGCAGTAACTGGCTTGATTAAGAAACCCCTGACCCGGTCAGTGGTTCCGCGACACTGAATGTGCCGCACTAAATCCTGCCCTGCCCCACTCCCTTGAGTGCGACAGGCTTAAATCTTCATGCTCAGGCAAACCAGGGTTCGCGAGCCTTCATGATCAGCTCGCCGGCCCTGGTCGCATCGATACCTTCGATGTCAACGAGATCATCAATGGCCTGCTCGGCCAGGTCCTCCATGGTGACGATGCCACGCGAGGCCAGCTCGAACGCCAGCTTGCGGGTCATGCCTTCCATGTTCAGCAGATCATCGGCCGGCTCGTTGGCGCCCAGCTTTTCTTCCGAAACGAGGGCACGGGTCAGCAGGGCATCCTTGGCGCGCTGGCGCAGGGTGTTGACCAGGTCTTCGTCAAAGTCGTCCATCGCCAGCATTTCCTCGATGGGCACGTAGGCCACTTCTTCCACCGTGGTGAACCCTTCGTTGACCAGCACGGCAGCAATGTCTTCATCGACATCGAGGTCGCGCATGAAGGCTTCCACATAGGTGTGGGCCTCGTTCTGCTGCTTGGCTTCGGCGTCGGCCACCGTCATCACGTTCAGGCGCCAGCCGGTCAGCTCGGAGGCAAGGCGCACGTTCTGGCCACCGCGACCGATGGCCATGGCCAGTTGCTCTTCTTCCACGGCCACATCCATGGCGTGGGAGTCTTCATCGATGATGATGGAGGCCACTTCGGCCGGCTGCAGGGCGTTGATGACGAACTGGGCGGGATTGTCGTCCCAGAGCACGATATCGACACGCTCGCCGGCCAACTCGCCGGACACGGCCTGAACACGCGCACCGCGCATGCCGATGCAGGCGCCCTGCGGGTCGATGCGCTGGTCGTTGCTCTTGACCGCGAGCTTGGCGCGGGCGCCGGGGTCGCGGGCAGCGGCCTTGATTTCAATGATTTCTTCGCCGATTTCCGGCACTTCAATGCGGAACAGCTCGATCAGCAGTTCGGGGCGGGAGCGCGACAGCAGGAGCTGGGCACCACGGCCTTCGACATTCACGGCAAACAGCACGGCACGCACGCGCTCGCCGACGCGGAAGGCTTCACGCGGCAGCATTTCTTCGCGGGCCAGGTAGGCTTCGGCATTGGCGCCGAGATCCAGGATGATGCCGTCGCGGGTGGTCTTCTTGACCACACCGGAGAGGATTTCACCAAGGCGACCACGGTAGGCATCGACCACCAGCGCACGCTCGGCTTCGCGCACTTTCTGCACGATGACCTGCTTGGCGGTCTGGGCGGCGATACGGCCGAAGACGATGGAGGGCACCTGCTCTTCCACTTCATCACCGAGCTTCAGGCCCTTTTCCTCGACATCGCTGATGGCCAGCTGCATGGCGGGAATTTCGTGATCGGCGTCGGCCACCACCGTCCAGCGACGGAAAGTGTCGTACTCACCGGTCTTGCGATTGATGGTAACGCGCAGATCGACTTCGTCCGTGTTGTAGTTCTTCTTGGTGGCGGCAACCAGGGCTTGTTCGAGCGCCTGAAAAATCACTTCACGCGCAACGCCCTTCTCGTTGCTGACCGAGTCGACCACCATCAGAATTTCTTTGCTCATGTTAGCTCATCAATCAGTCGGAACAATATTTGCCTTGTCGATGGCCGCGAACGGAATACTCACCGCCACACCATCCACCAGCATCTCCACATCGGTCGCCGTCACGCCCTGTATGGGGCCCTTGAAGCGGCGCCGACCCTGTATGGGCGCCGTGAGTCGCAAGGACACCTCGGCACCAATAAACCTTTCGTATTGCGGTAGCGTGAACAGGGGGCGATCCCAGCCGGGCGAGGACACTTCCAGCACGTACTCGCCGGCTATCGGGTCTTCCACATCCAGGATACCGCTGGCCTGGTGGCTGACACGGGAGCAATCCTCAACCGTGACACCACGCCCGCCGTCTTCACTGCCTTCACCGCTTTCAGCATCGGCCGGGGCCACAGCACCACCGTCGATATACAAACGCAGCACCGAATGCCGACCCTGCTGAAAAAACTCGATGCCCCAGAGCTCAAGCCCGCAGGCGGCTACCGCCGGCGTCAGCATGTCCGTCAAGGCTTCGACTTTTTTCGATACAGCCATTCTTTACTCTTCCAGGACCACACTGAAACGACTGCGCCCGGCATCAACGATAGCACGTGCCAGTCCGGGCAGCGCGAGACGGCCACTCCGGACACGGCAGTGCACGTTGCCGGGCCTCAAAAACAAAAAAGGGGCTTACGCCCACTTTTTTTAACTACAAAACCGGCCGACCTGCGCCAGCGACCTGTAAAAAAGCCCACACAATGGCGGGCTTTTTACCGAGGGCTTTCTGATGAAAAGCCCTCCAAGTCCAAAAGTGGTAGCGGGGGTTGGATTTGAACCAACGACCTTCGGGTTATGAGCCCGACGAGCTACCAAGCTGCTCCACCCCGCATCAGAGGACGGCGAATATAGGCCCAGAGCAACCCAAAGTCAACCGAACTATTCTGCTCTTTTTTCCAAAAAATTCGCTACTTTCAATTAATTACGAATTTTTCGGAAAGCCGTCGGAAATCCTGCAAAAGATTAACCCACAGCTCCGCGAACCGCCCGAAAACAGCTCGCAAAAACCACTCCCGCCAAGGCTTTCATGCCCCCCCGGGGAATACCGGCCCGACAAAAAATATTCAGGCCAGTCAATTGGTGCGGAAGGGGGGACTTGAACCCCCATGCCATAAGGCACAACCACCTCAAGGTTGCGTGTATACCAATTTCACCACTTCCGCGTATTCCTGCCACCAGCCCTGCGACGGGCCGGCTTTATTTACTTACTTGCCAGAGCCCTGTACCGGTGCAGCCGCTGCCTTGAGGGCAGGCGCTACCATCGGCACGTCGCTGGACGGAGCTGCCTGCAGCGTGGTCGGGGCCGATGGCACCACCGGCACATCACCCATGGGCTTGAGCGTGGTCGGCGCCGATACAGGAGCAACATCCAGCCCCGGAATCGTCGTGCCCGCCGCCTGCACGCGCTGATGGGCAAAAATCGCCAGCACCAGACTCGTCGTAAAGAAGAACAGGGCCAGACCCCAGGTCAGCTTGGTCAGGAAGCTGGCCGAACCGGCCGCGCCAAACACGGTCTGTGAGGAGCCGGAGCCAAAGGATGCGCCCATTTCGGCACCCTTGCCCTGCTGCAGCAGGATCAGCCCGATCATGACGACAGCCGCCATGACGTGCAGAACCAGAATAATGTTTTCGAGCATTGCAAATACCTTTTAACCCGAAGGTCGTTAATCAGTCCGCCGCCGCCCGGCAAATGGCCATGAATTCATCCGCCACCAGCGCGGCTCCGCCCACGAGGGCGCCATCAATATCCGGCATGGCAAACAGGCTGGCAGCATTGGCGGCCTTGACGCTGCCTCCATAGAGAATGCGCAGACCCGCCGCCACCCCTGCATCCTGCCCGGCCACCAGGGCCCGCAGCCCGGCATGAACTTCCTGCGCCTGCTCAGGGCTGGCGGTATGCCCGGTACCGATGGCCCAGACCGGTTCGTAAGCCAGTACGCTCTGCGCCAGTGCTGCCACGCCCCAGGCATCAATGACTGCCTGAAGCTGCCGCGCCACCACCTGCAAGGTGTGGCCAGCCTCCCGCTCTTCAAGGGTTTCCCCCACACAAAGAACGGGCCACAAATTTTCACCCTGTGCCCGGCCAAACTTGGCCACCACCAGGGCATCGCTTTCGCCAAACAGGCTGCGCCGCTCGGAGTGGCCGACAATCACGGCCTCTACACCCAGTTCGGCCAACATGCCCGCCGCAACTTCACCGGTGTAGGCACCGTCTGCCGTGGCCGCTACATTCTGCGCCGCCAGGCCGATGGCCGTACCTCGCAGGAGAGCTTCAACCTGGACCAGATAGGGCGCGGGCGGCGCCACCATCACATCAACCCCGGCCAATGCGGCCACTCCCTGGATAACGCTTGCAACCAGACTGGCATTGCTGGCCATGCGGCCATTCATTTTCCAGTTCCCGGCGACTAACTTGCGGCGCATATCTGAACTCCAGGGGGCACCCCGCGCGAGGTCGGCAATATTAACCAAGGGCCTATGCCCTGACAACGGGTTTTCCGGGTTTTTATATCAAAGTACGATCAGGCCAGCGCCGACTCCACCACCCCGGCCAATTCGCCAGTCAGCTGCTCGACCAGGGTGCCATCCTCACCTTCAACCATGACGCGGATCACGGGTTCAGTGCCAGACGGCCGCAGCAGCACGCGGCCGCGCCCGGCCAGACGCTTTTCGGCGGCTTGCACGGCCTCACGCACGCCGGCATGCTCCATGGGGTCGCTGCGGGTGCCGACACGCACGTTGATCATGCGCTGGGGGAACTTGCTCATGCCGCCCCGCAGCTCGGCCAGGGTCTTGCCGCTGCGGATCATGGTGCTGAGTACCTGCAGGGCAGCGATGATGGCATCCCCCGTGGTGGTCTTGTCGAGGCAGACGATGTGCCCCGAGGCCTCGCCACCCAGGCTCCAGCCACGCGCTTCCAGCTCGGCCATGACATAGCGGTCGCCCACCTTGGCACGCACAAAGTCCAGACCCATGTCACGCAGCGCCAGCTCCATGCCCAGATTGCTCATGAGCGTGCCGACTACGCCCTCCAGGGGCTGGCCGGTTTCCAGGCGCTCACGCGCCATGATGACGATCAGCTCGTCGCCATCGACGACATTGCCGTGCTGGTCGACCATGAGCAGGCGGTCGCCGTCACCGTCAAAGGCAATGCCCAGCTCGGCCCCTTCAGCCACCACCGCCTTCTGCAGCAGCTCGGGATGGGTAGTGCCACAGTTGCGGTTGATATTGAGCCCGTCCGGCGAGCAGGCCACCTTGATGATGCTGGCGCCCAACTCGGTAAACACGGCGGGGCCCACCTGATAGGTGGCGCCATGGGCGCAGTCCAGCACGATGCGCATGCCGTCGAGCGTCAGGTGGAAGGGAAAGGTGGACTTGCAGAATTCGATGTAGCGGCCACGGGCGTCTTCCTGACGCATGGCCTTGCCCAAGCCATCAGGCTTGTCGATGGTCAGGGGATGTTCCAGCCAGGCCTCGATATCGAGCTCGACCTCATCCGCCAGCTTCTTGCCATTGGCGCCAAAGAATTTGATGCCATTGTCGTAATAGGGATTGTGCGAGGCCGAGATGACAATGCCTGCGCTGGCATGAAAGGCCCGTGTCAGATGGGCAATCGCAGGCGTGGGCATGGGGCCCAGCAGGCGGCAGCTGACACCCGCCGCTGACAGGCCGGACTCCAGCGCCGACTCCAGCAGGTAGCCCGACAGGCGCGTGTCCTTGCCGATCACCACCGAGGCCCGCGAGCCGGTCCCGGCCAGTACCTTGCCCGCCGCCCAGCCCAGCTTGAGGGCAAAGTCGGGGGTAATCGGGGTCTCGCCTACCTTGCCGCGCACACCATCGGTGCCAAAATACTTCCGGGTCATACTGCCTCCTTGACTGCTGTCGCCAGCAGCACCGCGTCTCGGGTTGCCTTTACGTCGTGGGCGCGAATGATGTGCGCCCCCTGCATCACGGCGATCGCCGTGGCTGCTGTGCCTGCATGCAGGCGCTGGTCTACCGGCGCCCCGCCCAGCACCGCCCCCAGCATGGACTTGCGCGATACGCCCACCAGCAAGGGCAGGCCGAGGTCGGCAAAGTGCGGCAAATGCCCAAGCAGGCGCAGATTGTGTTCGAGCTTCTTGCCAAAGCCAAAGCCGGGGTCCAGCACCAGACGCTCGCGTCCAATACCAGCTGCACTGCAATCGGCAATGCGCGCCTGCATGAAGGCATGCACCTCGGCCAGGACATCATCATAGTGCGGATTGGCCTGCATGGAGCCGGGGTTGCCCTGCATGTGCATGATGCACACCGGCAGCCCGGTGGCCGCCGCAGCGGCCAGGGCTCCGGGCCGGCGCAGGGCACGCACATCGTTGAGGAAGCCTGCGCCCCGCGCCGCCGCCTCGCGGATGACCTCGGGCGTGGACGTATCCACCGAGATCACCACGTCCAGCTCCCGCGCCAGCGCTTCAACCACCGGCAGGGTGCGGTCCAGTTCCTCCTGCACGGACACCAGGGCAGCACCGGGCCGGGTACTTTCGGCGCCCACATCGATGATGGCTGCGCCCTCGGCCAGCATGGCCGCCGCATGGCGCAAGGCCTGGTCCAGGCCCAGAAAGCGCCCACCGTCGGAAAAGGAATCGGGAGTGACATTGAGAATGCCCATGACCACCGGCCGGGTCAAGTCGAGCCGGTGGTGGCCACAGGTAAGGATACGTTGCTGCGCTGTCATAAAGAATTCGGGCCGCTTGCGCGGCCCGTTTGGTCCCTGTGGGTCAGCGTGACTCAGGCAGCGCCGCCAAGTGGCGGCGCCACATTGGCGGTTTCCAGGGGGCCGGGAGTGATGCTTACCGGCTTGGTTTCCGCCGGCTCGCCACCCGACAAGGGCGAGGAGCCACCGTCGGTCCAGCCCTTGGGCGGGCTGGGGGTGCGCCCGGCCATGATGTCCTCGATCTGGGAGGCATCAATGGTTTCATACAGCATCAGGGCGTCCGCCATGGCCTGCAGCTTGTCGCGGTTTTCTTCCAGGATGGTGCGGGCACGGCTATAGCAGGTGTCAATGATGCTGCGCACTTCGCGGTCGATATCTTCCGCCGTCTGCTCGGAGATATGCTTCTGCTGGGTAACGGAGCGGCCAAGGAACACTTCGCCTTCGTCTTCTTCATACAGCAGCGGCCCCATCTTTTCCGACAGGCCCCACTTGGTGACCATGCTGCGGGCCAGACCGGTGGCACGCTGGATATCGTTGCTGGCGCCGGTGGTGACACCGTCGAAGCCCAGGATCATCTGCTCGGCAATACGACCACCGAACAGGGAGCAGATCATGGAGTCGATGCCGCGCTTGGACAGCGAATAGCGGTCGGTCTCCGGCAGGAACATGGTAACGCCCAGCGTGCGGCCACGCGGGATGATGGATACCTTGTAGACCGGGTCATGGTCGGGCACGAGGCGGCCAACAATGGCATGGCCGGCTTCGTGAAAGGCGGTATTACGCTTTTCCGCTTCCGACATGACCATGGACTTGCGCTCGGCGCCCATCATGATCTTGTCCTTGGCCTGCTCGAACTCGACCATGGTCACCACCTTGCTGTTGAAGCGGGCGGCAAACAGGGCAGCTTCGTTGACCAGATTGGCGAGGTCGGCGCCGCTGAAGCCGGGTGTGCCACGTGCAATCACGGCGGCATTGACGTCTTCGTCCAGCGGTACTTTGCGCATATGCACTTTCAGGATCTGCTCGCGACCACGCACATCGGGCAAACCCACCACCACCTGGCGGTCGAAACGACCGGGGCGCAGCAGGGCATTGTCAAGCACGTCGGGGCGGTTGGTGGCGGCGATGACGATGATGCCGTCATTGGTTTCAAAGCCGTCCATTTCCACCAGCAGCTGGTTCAGGGTCTGTTCGCGTTCATCATGACCACCACCGAGACCGGCGCCGCGATGGCGGCCAACGGCGTCGATTTCGTCGATGAAGATGATGCAGGGAGCCTGCTTCTTGGCCTGCTCGAACATGTCACGCACGCGGGAGGCGCCGACACCGACGAACATTTCCACGAAATCAGAGCCGGAAATGGAGAAGAACGGTACCTTGGCTTCGCCGGCAATGGACTTGGCGAGCAGGGTCTTGCCGGTGCCGGGCGGGCCGACCATGAGCACGCCACGGGGAATCTTGCCGCCCAGGCGCTGGAACTTGCTGGGGTCACGCAGGAAATCGACCACTTCCTTGACGTCTTCCTTGGCCTCGTCGCAACCGGCAACGTCAGCAAAGGTGGTCTTGATCTGGTCTTCCGACAGCAGCCGCGCACGCGACTTGCCGAAGGTCATGGGGCCGCCACGACCGCCCGCCCCGCCTTGCATCTGGCGCATGAAGATCATGAACAACACGACAATGAGAATGACCGGGAAACTGGCCACCAGCAGTTGCATCCAGACGCTCTGCTGCTCAGGCACGGCGCCCTGCACATCGACCTTGTGCAGGAGCAGGTTGCCCATCAGTTCCGGGTCCTGCACGGGGGGACGCACGGTCTCGAACTTTTCGTTCTTGGCCTTGAGCACACCGACGATGTTCTGGCCGTCGATCTTGACCTCTTGCACCAGGTCCCCGTTGACGTCACTGACAAACTGGGAATAGCTCAGCGTCGTGGTGGGCGTTTGCGGGTTGATGTTGATGTAAACAAACAACACAAGGCCAATGATGACCACCCAGACCAGCAAATTCTTGACAATGTCGTTCAAGGGTCGACCCCTCTCTTCAGGTTTTCCACATTATAGACAGATGCCGCAGGTCATGCGGGAAAGCCACGACCTGGACAGGCACCTCATTACTCCAGCCGGCACCGGCCGGAGCTCGGCAGCCCACGAATGTGCTGCCCGCAAAAATACACTCAGCCCTTGAAGTCCTTGGCTACCAGGTAAAGCTCACGGGAACGTGGGCGCGAGGCAGCCGGCTTGCGGGACTTGAGGGTGCCAAACCTTTGCTGTATGTCCTGGCGGAAGGCCTCGAAACCCTCCCCCTGAAAAACTTTTACCACAAAAACCCCACCGGGCTTCAATACCTGCCCTGCCATGTCCAGTGCCAGATCGCACAGGTGCATGGCCCTCGGCACATCTGCAGCCATGGTCCCACTGATATTGGGGGCCATATCGGAAATTAAAAGGTCTATCGATCGACCTCCGGTGGCGGCGAGCAATTCCGCCAGCACGGCCTCCTCGCGGAAGTCCCCCTGAATGAAGCGTACACCCGGCAGGGCATCCATGGGCAGGATATCGGAAGCGATCACCTGCCCCGCCGGCCCCACCAGCTTGCTGGCCACCTGCGACCAGGAGCCCGGGGCCGAGCCCAGGTCAACCACCGTCATGCCGGGGCGGAAAACACGGTCCTTGTCCTGAATCTCAAGCAATTTATAGGCCGCCCGCGCCCGGTAGCCGTCTTTTTGTGCACGCTGCACGTAGACGTCTTCCATATGCTCCTTGAGCCAGGCCTTGGAGCTTTTGCTGAGACTGTTATTGATAATGCGAACCATGAAACCTTCGGAGTGCGGCGCGTGCCGGTTGGGGGACCATTCTGGCCCGGAAGCGGGGGCAGGCCAATGGCTGATTTGACCATTGGCATATCTACGCTGGCAAAGCGCGGCGTTAGGCGTAAAATGACCGACCTTTTTACCAGAAATAGCGGTATTTTGCCCCATGAGCCTCACGATTGCCGAAAAAAAGCGCTTCCGCCGTATTGGCCACGCCCTCAAGCCAGTAGTCATGCTGGGCGGTCAGGGGCTGAGCGAGGCCGTGCTGGCCGAAATCAACCGCGCGCTGGATGACCATGAACTGATCAAGGTGCGCGTGGGGGGTGAAGACCGTGACGAGCGGCTGGCCGTGGTCAGCGCCATCATCGAGGCCTGCAAGGTGGAAAACGTGCAGACCATCGGCAAGATCGTGCTGATCTACCGCCGCGCAAAGAAGCCCGACCCCAAGCTGTCGAACCTGTTGCGCTTTGCGGCGCTGGGCGTCTGAAACGCCTTCCAGAATGCAAAAAGCCGGCATCGCCGGCTTTTTTCTGCCTGAAGCAAGGCTGTCGCCTTACTCGTAACGCACCTGCACGATTTCATATTCGACGGCGCCAGCCGGGGTCTGGATAAGCACCACATCGTCCACCATCTTGCCCACGAGCCCACGGGCGATGGGCGAGTTGACTGATATCTTCCCAACTTTGATATCGGCCTCGTCGTCACCCACGATCTGGTAGACCTTGGTCTCCTCGGTATCGCAATTCATGATCTCGACGGTGACGCCAAAGATCACCCTGCCGGTATTCGGGATAGTCGCCACGTCGATCACCTGGGCATTGCTGAGCTTGCCCTCGATATCCTGGATACGGCCTTCGATAAAACCCTGCTGCTCGCGGGCGGCATGGTATTCGGCGTTTTCCTTGAGGTCGCCGTGGGCGCGGGCCTCGGCAATGGCCGCCGTGACACGCGGGCGGTCAACGCCCTTCAATTGATTCAGTTCCACGCGCAGGGCCTCGGCGCCGCGCGCGGTCATCGGTACTCGTTGCATGGTCAAGTCCCTGTAATTTGCAGATGCAGATCCTGCAGGCGCAGCACACCCAACTCGCTGGGGTGTTGCAGGGCCTGGCAGACGGCATCGGCACCGCTGATGGTGGTTGTATAATACACTTTGGCCTGCAGGGCGGAACGCCGGATGCTGAAGGAATCCTGCTGGGCCTGCTTGCCCTCGGTGGTGTTGATGATCAGGCTGATTTCGCCATTCTTCAACATGTCCACGATATGCGGGCGGCCTTCGGTGACCTTGTTGACGCGGCGGCAGGCAATGCCGGCCTTTTCCAGTACACGCTGCGTGCCGCCGGTGCCCACCAGATCAAAGCCCAGCTCGACCAGGGCCTTGCCGATGCCGGCGAGGTGCACCTTGTCGGAGTCGCGCACCGAGAGGAAGGCGCGGCCACCCGTGGGCAGCTTTTCATTGGAGCCCAGCACCGCCTTGTAGAAGGCCTCGGCAAAGGTGGCGCCGACGCCCATGACTTCGCCGGTAGACTTCATTTCCGGACTCAGGATGGGGTCCACGCCGGGGAATTTGGCGAAGGGGAACACCGCTTCCTTGACGCTGAAGTAAGGTGGAATGATTTCCTTGGTAAAACCCTGGCTTACGAGCGTCTGCCCGGCCATGCAGCGCGCCGCCACCTTGGCCAGTGAGGTGCCGATGCACTTGGAGACGAAGGGCACGGTGCGCGAGGCACGCGGGTTCACTTCCAGCACGTAGACTTCGCCGCTCTTGACTGCAAACTGCACGTTCATCAGGCCAACCACGCCCAGCTCGCGCGCCATGGCGATGGTCTGCTGGCGCATGACATCCTGCACCGCGGCAGGCAGGTTGTAAGGTGGCAGCGAGCAGGCGGAGTCACCGGAGTGAATACCGGCCTGCTCGATATGCTGCATGATGCCGCCGATGACCACGTCCTTGCCGTCGCTGACGCAGTCCACATCGACTTCGATGGCGTCGTCGAGGAAGCGGTCGAGCAGCACGGGCGAATCGTTGGAGACCGACACCGCGGTACGCATGTAGTGGCGCAATTCGTCTTCGTTATAGACGATTTCCATGGCGCGGCCACCCAGCACATAGGAGGGGCGCACCACCAGCGGGTAACCAACTTCGGCCGCGAGCCGGGCGCCGTCTTCCGCCGAACGCGCGGTGCGGTTGGGCGGCTGCTTGAGGTTGAGGCGCTCGACCATCTGCTGGAAGCGTTCACGGTCTTCGGCGCGGTCGATGGCGTCGGGGCTGGTGCCGATGATCGGCACACCCGCCGCCTCAAGGGCACGCGCCAGCTTGAGCGGAGTCTGGCCGCCGTACTGCACAATCACGCCCTTGGGCTTTTCCAGCGCAGCGATTTCGAGCACGTCTTCCAGCGTTACCGACTCGAAGTAGAGACGGTCAGAAGTGTCGTAGTCGGTGGAGACGGTTTCCGGGTTGCAGTTGACCATGATGGTTTCATAGCCGTCTTCGCGCATGGCGAGGGCAGCGTGCACACAACAGTAGTCAAACTCGATGCCCTGGCCGATACGGTTGGGGCCGCCTCCCAGCACCATGATCTTGTCACGGTTGCTGGGGTTGGCCTCGCACTCTTCCTCGTAGGTCGAATACATATAGGCGGTGCTGGTGGAAAACTCGGCGGCGCAAGTGTCCACGCGCTTGTACACGGGCTTGATGCCCAGCTCCCAGCGACGCTTGCGCACCTCCTTTTCGGCCACGCCGATCAGGGTGGACAGGCGCGCATCGGAAAAGCCCTTGCGCTTGAGCTGCCACAGGCTGGCCTTGTCAAAGCCGGCAAAGCCGCGCTGCTTGACCTGCTCTTCAGCCTTGATGATGTCTTCGATCTGCACCAGGAACCAGGGGTCGATGCCGGACATCTGGTAAATCTGGTCCACGCTCATGCCGATACGGAAGGCGTCGCCCACGTACCAGATACGCTCGGGGCCAGGGTTGGACAACTCGTTGCGCACCTTGGCCTCGAACTCGACCTGACCCGGCTGCTGCTTGCTGTTGAAGCCGTCGGCGCCCACTTCCAGCCCGCGCAGGGCTTTTTGCAGGGATTCCTGGAAGGTGCGGCCGATGGCCATGACCTCGCCCACGGACTTCATCTGCGTGGTCAGGCGCGGCTCGGCCTGCGGGAATTTTTCGAAATTGAAACGCGGAATCTTGGTGACGACGTAGTCGATGGAGGGCTCGAAGGACGCCGGGGTCTTGCCGCCGGTGATGTCGTTCTGCAACTCGTCCAGCGTGTAGCCCACGGCCAGCTTGGCGGCGACCTTGGCGATGGGGAAGCCGGTGGCCTTGGAGGCCAGCGCCGAGGAGCGCGACACACGCGGGTTCATCTCGATCACGACCATGCGCCCGGTCTCGGGATCGATACCGAACTGCACGTTGGAGCCGCCGGTTTCCACGCCGATCTCGCGCAACACCGCACAGCTGGCGTTACGCATGATCTGGTATTCCTTGTCGGTCAGGGTCTGTGCCGGGGCAACGGTGATGGAGTCGCCGGTGTGCACGCCCATGGCGTCGAAGTTTTCGATGGAGCAGACGATGATGCAGTTGTCCTTGCGGTCACGCACCACCTCCATCTCGTATTCTTTCCAGCCGATCAGGGACTCGTCAATGAGCAACTCGCGCGTGGGCGACAGGTCCAGCCCGCGCTCGCAAATCTCGACAAACTCTTCACGGTTGTAGGCAATACCGCCGCCGGAGCCGCCCATGGTGAAGGACGGGCGGATGATCGACGGGAAGCCCGTCGTTTCCAGCACCGCGAAGGCTTCTTCCATATTATGGGCGATACCGGCGCGCGGGCATTCGAGCCCGATGCGGCGCATGGCCTGGTCGAACAGGCGGCGGTCTTCCGCCATGCGGATGGCGTCCTTGCTGGCGCCGATCAGCTCGCAGTTGAACTTTTCCAGCACGCCGTTGCGGTCAAGATCGAGCGCACAATTCAACGCCGTCTGGCCGCCCATGGTCGGCAGCAGGGCGTCGGGACGCTCCTTCTCGATGATCCTGGCCACGGTCTGCCAGGTGATGGGCTCGATATAGGTCGAGTCCGCCATCACCGGGTCGGTCATGATGGTGGCCGGGTTGGAATTCACCAGGATGACGCGAAAGCCTTCCTCGCGCAGGGCCTTGCAGGCCTGGGCGCCGGAATAGTCGAACTCGCAGGCCTGGCCGATGACGATGGGGCCGGCGCCGATGATGAGGATGCTTTTTATATCAGTACGTTTGGGCATGTTTTCAATAAACCGTGAAACGTGATTCGTGTCGGAGCCAGTGCCGCCGTTGACGCCCTCTCCCCTCGGGAGAGGGCTGGGGAGAGGGGAATCCGGCGTTGCCGCCGTTTATTCCCCTCGAATGTCCCCTACTTCCGCGCTTCCATCAACTCGATGAAGTGATCAAACAGCGGCGCACAGTCATGCGGGCCGGGGCTGGCTTCCGGGTGGCCCTGGAAACTGAACGCCGGTCGGTCGGTGCGATGAATCCCTTGCAGGGAGCCATCGAACAGGGACTTGTGCGTGGTCGTCAGGGTTGCCGGCAGGGTGCTTTCGTCCACCGCAAAGCCGTGGTTCTGGCTGGTGATCATGACCGTGCCCCTTGCCACATCCTGCACCGGATGGTTGGCGCCATGGTGGCCAAACTTCATCTTCAGGGTCTTGGCGCCGGAGGCGAGGCCCAGCAGCTGATGACCGAGACAGATACCGAACACTGGCGTATCCGTGGTCAAGAACTGCTGGATGGCCTTGATGGCGTAGTCGCAGGGCTCGGGGTCGCCGGGGCCGTTGGACAGGAAGATGCCGTCGGGCTTCATGGCCAGCACGGTGGCGGCGTCGGTCTGAGCCGGCACCACGGTCAGCTCGCAGCCGCGATCCACCAGCATGCGCAGGATATTGGTCTTGACGCCGTAGTCATAGGCCACGACCTTGAAGCGCGGAGCAGCCGAGGGCGTGATATGGCCCTGCCCCAGCTTCCAGCTGCCTTCGGTCCAGCCGTAGGACTCCTTGACCGACACCACCTTGGCCAAGTCCATGCCCTTGAGGCCGGGAAAAGCCCGCGCACGCGCCAGCGCCAGATCGATCGTGGCACCGTCACCGGCGATGATGCAGCCGTTCTGCGCACCTTTTTCACGCAGGATACGGGTCAGGCGGCGGGTATCGATATCGGCAATGCCGACGATGCCCTTGCGCGTGAGCCAGGCCGACAAGGTTTCCGTGGAGCGCCAGTTGCTGGCCACCATGGAGCTGTCGCGGATGATGAGACCAGCCGCCCAGGGCTGGCCGGACTCATTGTCTTCCGGGTTGATGCCGGTATTGCCAATATGCGGATACGTCAGGGTGACGATCTGCTGGCAATAGGAAGGGTCTGTCAGGATTTCCTGATAGCCGGTCATGGCGGTATTGAACACCACCTCGCCGCTGGTGGTGCCGTCGGCACCGATCGAGACCCCGTGGAAGACGCTGCCGTCTGCCAGGGCCAGTATGGCGGTTTTGCTCAAACCTACCTCCGAGAAGGGATTTTACGTACCTTGTACAAGCAAGGCGCACTCGTAAAAAAGCGAGAAAGAGGAGCTCCTTCTCGCTTTTTCGAATTGGGACAGCGCAACACGCTGAAGTTGAGCGCGAATTGTACGGAAGCCAGCCGTTTTTGTCCACGCGAGTTACATCGGTGTGACGGTTTACCCATTCCATCGTGACCACTTGGCCACGAACTCCCCCTGCTGGTCTGACGATGAGCGGCATTGACAGAACCGCCCTTGCCAAGCCGGGGCGCCTGTGCTGCCATTGGGCTCAGGTGCACCGCCTCTGCCACAACAAGAAGTCCTCTATGGAACAGGCACAACTGGATTCCCTGCGTCTGCAACTGGATAACCGGGGCTGGAAGCTGCGTTTCCCGGACCCGCTGGAAGGCGAGTTCCAGGCCGACTACATCACCATCTACATGCGGCATATGCAACTGGCCATGCTGCTGGGCATCTGTGCCCTCATGGTGTGCGGCGTGATTGACTGGTGGTGGATGCCCGAACAGGCGCCACGCATGTGGATGGTGCGCGGGATATTCGTGCTGCCCATGCTGCTCGTGCAGCTGCTGTCCACCATGAGCTGGGGCCGCCGCCACGTGCAATACCTGATCGTGTTTGGCGCCTCCTGCGGCGCGGCAATGATCGTGGGCTGTTCGACCATTGCCCCTGACCCCTTTTCACACTATTACCGCTGCGGGCTCAGTCTGGTCATCCTGATCAGCTTTGTGCTCTCGCGCATGCAGTTCGGCTGGGGTGTGGTGACGGCGGCCATCGTGGTCATCGAGCTTAACGCCGGCTTTGTCTACCAGCACATGCTGGATCTGCGGGTGATTGTAGCGGCCAATTTCGTGGTGCTCTCCGCCGTCTTCTTTGCGCTGCTGGGCACCTTCCTGATCGAGCGCGGCCTGCGCCAGAACTACCTGCAAGGCCGCCTGCTGGCCTTTGAAAAGCACGATCTGGAAGCCACCAACCTGCGCCTGCAATACCTGACCGCCATCGACGGCCTGACCCAGCTGGCCAACCGCCGTGCGCTCGACAGCGCGCTGGCCACCGAATGGCCGCGCGCCCAGCGCAAGCAGGAGCCGCTGGCCCTGATCATGCTGGACGTGGATCACTTCAAGCTGTTCAACGACCACTACGGCCACCAGGCCGGGGACGAGTGCCTGCGCGGCGTGGCCAGCGCCATCAAGGACGCGGCGCGGCGGCCCGGCGATCTGGCGGCGCGCTATGGTGGGGAGGAGTTCTGTATCGTGCTGACCGGCGCCAGTGTGGAGCAGGCCAGCCAGGTGGCCGAACAGGCGCGTGACAAAATCCTGCAATTGGCCATCCCGCACCAGCGCTCCAGCCATGGGCTCGTGACCGCCAGCTTTGGCGTCGCCAGCGTGGTGCCGCCGGTGGGCGGCGGCCCCGAAGCCCTTATCCTGGCGGCGGACAAGGCCCTGTATCAGGCCAAGAAGGAGGGCAGGAACCGGGTGGCGCTGGCGGAAGAGGGGCCGCAGGCGGCGGCCTGAGGCGGGGTTTGTTGGCACGTCATTGGCCTGGTTATCGATACGGGCCAAATGCACGCCGATACCTCTCGCAAGGTATAAAAAGGACTCCGTCACCCCCGCGAACGTGAAGGCCCGGTGCCTTCAGGTTTGCAAGAGGCCTTTTTCAGCCACAGAAGCGGTGTGACTGCGCAAGGGCCAGCCCAGGACCGGTTCTCCAGCCAGCAACAAAGGCACTGTGCCACCGCGTTCGCGGGGGCGACGAGTTTCTTTCAGGGCCTGGTGAAAAAACAGACAAGCTGTGGCAACTCCCCCAAAGCACATATCCTCAAGCAATGTCGTTGGTACTACGTCAACGCAGCCCAAGCACATCCTGCATATTGAACCGGCCGGCAGACTTTTCGGCCACCCATAGCGCGGCGCGCACGGCACCATTGGCAAAGTTCATGCGGTTGGTCGCCACATGGCGGATTTCCAGGCGCTCGCCCTCCCCGATGAACATGACGTTATGGTCGCCGACGATGTCGCCGCCGCGTATGGTCTGGAAGCCGATGGTTCCGCGTGCGCGAGGCCCGGTGTCGCCGTGGCGCTCATACACCGCCACCTGCTTCAGGTCGCGGCCCAGCGCGCCGGCCACCGCCTCGCCCATCATCAGCGCCGTGCCCGAGGGAGCATCGACCTTGTGCCGGTGGTGGGCTTCGATCACTTCGATATCCACGCTGTCGCCGAAGGCACGGGCAGTCAGTTCAAGCAGCTTGAGACTGATGTTGACGCCTATCGAATAGTTGCCGGAATAGACAATGGCAATATCCTGCGTGGCCAGGGCCAACTCGTTGCGCTGGGTGTCGCTGAGGCCGGTGGTGCCGATGACAAGGCGCTTGCCATGCTGGCGGCACAGCTCGATATTGGCGGCCGTGGCGGTGGGCACGGTAAAGTCGATGGCTACATCAAACTGGTCGATCACCTCGGCCAGGCTGCCTACCAGCCTGACACCTACCGCGCCAACGCCAACCAGCTCACCCACATCGCTGCCAATCAGGCTGCTTTCGGGGCGCTCGATGGCGGCAGTCAATGTGGCACCCTCGGTGGCAACCACGGCTTGTATCAGGGTACGGCCCATACGGCCGGTGGCCCCACAAATTGCAATACGGGTCATGAACACATTCCTGCAGATACGGATGGCGCATTGTAGGGGCTGACGGCGAAATAGCGAAGTGCGGCCTGCCGACGAGGCACGGCCGCCATAAAACGGTATATTAAGGCCTGACTCCAACGGGGACACAGGGTATGGGCAAGGACAGGCTTGAGGCTTTCAGTGACGGAGTGATCGCCGTCATCATCACCATCATGGTGCTGGAAATCAAAACCCCGGACGGCCACGACCTGAAGTCGCTGCTGCCGCTGATTCCGGTGTTCCTGAGCTATGTGCTCAGCTTTATTTACGTGGGGATTTACTGGAACAACCACCACCACATGTTCCACACGGTCAAGAAGGTCAACGGGCCCGTGCTCTGGGCCAATCTGCACCTGCTGTTCTGGCTCTCCCTGGTGCCTTTCCTGACCGCCTGGATCAGCGAGCACCACGATGCGCCGGTGCCGGTGGCCTGCTACGGTATTGTGCTGCTCATGTCTGGCGTCGCCTACTATATTCTGGCGCAGACACTGATCCGCCTGCACGGCAAGGACTCTGCCATCGCGAGGGCCATTGGCGATGACTTCAAGGGCAAGCTGTCGGTGGTGATTTATGCCCTTGCCATTGCCGTGACCTGTCTCAGCTCGTGGCTGTCCATTGGGCTGTATGCGGCGGTTGCGGCGATGTGGTTCATTCCGGACCGGCGGGTGGAGAAGGTGCTGCACGAACACTCGTCGGTGGAGTCATGAGCTGGCGCCAACGTGTGCGGGAGTTTGTCGCCACTTGCGACAGCAATGGCCTGGACAAGGTCGTGAGCTGCTTGGCCGGTGGGCCGGTGCGTCCTGCTCCCGATGGCCAGTAGTACCGGGCCTGATCATGGTCAAATACAGCCATGCTCATGCCTGTCGCTGCCCCGAACGGGCTGACAGGCAGGATAGTGGCCTGAAATGACTACTGCCAGCGCACTCCCCGGTTACATTTATTACAACATTTTCCTGTAGGCTGTTACCTCAATGCAACGATTCGGCCGATTTGGACTGGCCGGTTTGATTGCTCGCCTGCCGTGAATCTGGCCTAATATGGAAGCTCCATAAAACTAATACTTTGCCTCCCTCATAACTCCAATAGCACCGCAAAGGGATTGAACCATGCACGATCACGCCTCCATGAACAGAGTTTATCGCCTCGTCTGGAGCCGGACCCGTGGTGCCTGGGTGGCCGTGGCCGAAACGGCGCGCGGCATGGGCAAGGCTGTGTCCGGTCGTCGTCTGCTACTGGCCGCGCTGGCCCTGCAGGGTGCGGCGGCACTGGCGGCGCCCTCGGGGGGAGCCATCAGTGCGGGTGGCGGCAGCATCTCCAGCAGCGGCACCACCACCACCATCAATCAGCAGAGCCAGCTGCTGGCCATCAACTGGCAGAGCTTCAATATTGGCGCTGGTGAAACCGTCAACTTCGTCCAGCCCAACAGTCTTTCCGTCGCCCTGAACCGTGTCGTGGGCCAGAACCCGACGACCATTCTCGGCCACCTCAACGCCAATGGTCAGGTTTTCCTGATCAATACCAATGGCGTGCTCTTCGGCAAGGGCGCAGAGGTCGATGTGAACGGCCTGATTGCCACTACCCTGGACATCAGTGACAGCGACTTCATGGCCGGCAACAACCGCTTCAGCAATAGCGGCAGTGCCGCCAGCGTCACCAACCAGGGCAGCCTGACGGCGGCCAGCGGTGGTTATATCGCCCTGCTGGGTCCACAGGTCAGTAATCAGGGCACCATCTCCGCCACGCTCGGCACCGTGCTGCTGGGCGCGGGCGACCAGATCAGCGTCACTATCGACAATGGCACGCTGGCCGGCTTCAGCACGGATCGCGGCACGCTCAATGCCCTGGCCAGCAATGGCCAGCTGATCGAGGCTAACGGTGGCCGGGTTATCCTGAGCGCCAAAGCGGTGGATGCCCTGGCCTCGGCGGTCGTCAACAACAGCGGTGTTGTCGAAGCGCAGACCATCCAGAATCAGGGCGGCAGCATCAGCCTGGTGGCTGACAGCCAGGTCACCCTCGCCAGCGGCAGCAGCCTGGACGCCAGCGCACCGGTGAGCGGCAACGGCGGCTCCATCGATACCTCGGCCGCTCACGTTACCGTGCAGAATGGCGCCAGCGTCACTACCAGCGCCGCCCACGGTCAGGCCGGCCAGTGGGTCATCGACCCCGTCGACTTCACCATCGCCGCTACGGGCGGTGACATCAGCGGCAGCGAGCTGGCGCAGGAACTGGGCAGTGGCAACGTCACCATCGAAAGCAACAGTGGCGCCACCGGCGGCGCCGGTGACATCAATGTCAATGACAGCGTGAGCTGGAGCGCCAATCAGCTGACCCTGAGCGCCCAGCATGACATCAACATCAATGCCGACCTCAATGGCAGCGCGGGCGCCAGCCTGGGCCTGCAATACGGCCTGGGTGCCGTCAATGCCGGAAACACGGCCAGCTACACTATTGCCGCCGGCGCCAGCATCAACCTGCCGGCCGGCAAAACCCTGACGACGCAACTGGGCTCAGACGGCGCCGTGGTCAGCTATCAGGTCATCGACTCCCTGGGTGATGCCGGCAGCACCAGCGGCACTGACCTGCAGGGCATGGGCGCAAATCTCGCCGGCAATTATGCGCTGGGGGCTGATATTGACGCCTCGGCCACGGCGGGCTGGAACAGCGGCAGCGGCTTTGCGCCCATCGGCGTCGATGGCTCGCCCTTTACCGGCAATTTTGACGGCCTTGGCCATACCATCAGCCATCTCAGTATCACGCAGTCCAGCGCGGGTGACATAGGCCTGTTTGGTGATATCACGGGCAGTATCAGCAACGTCGGTCTGATTGATGCCAGCGTCAGTGGCAAGACCAAGGTCGGTACGCTGGCCGGCTTGCTTGACTTTAATGGCAAGATCAACAACAGCTATGCCACGGACAGCAGCGTCACCGGCAGCGGCGGCTTCAGCGTCGGCGGTCTGGTCGGAGCGGCCTGGCCGGGTGGCAGCATCAACAACAGCTATGTCAGCGGTGGCACGGTTGCCGGCACCGACGGCACCGGCGGTCTCGCTGGCACCAGCCATAGCACCATTACCAACAGCCATGTCAGCGACACCACGGTCAGCGGCAACTTCAGCGTGGGCGGCATGGTGGGCATCGACTTCTCCACCATCTCCAACAGCTATGTGAGCGGCGGCTCGGTCACCGGCCTGTCACTCAGCGTGGGTGGTCTGGCTGGCGCCATGTATGGCGGCAGTGTCAGTAACAGCTACGTGAGCGGTGGCACCATCAGCGGCGCCTACAGCGTGGGTGGCCTGGTGGGTGGCAATTACGCCGGCAGCAGCATTAGCAACAGCTATGTCAGCGGCGGCAGCATCAGTGGTGATCACTATGTCGGCGGCCTGGTCGGCGGCAGCTATGGCACCATCAGCAACAGCTATGACACCGGCAGCACGGTCAGCGGCCGCACCGGCATTGGCGGCCTGCTGGGCTGGAACAACACAGCGGGCAGCGTCTCTGGCAGCTATGCCAGCGCCGGCTCGGTCACCGGCACAGGCAGCATAGGCGGGCTGGTCGGCAGCAACGACGGCAGCGTCAGCGGCAGCTACTGGAACAGCAGCCTGGTCACCACCGGCATAGGCGCCGGCAACCTGACCGGCGCCACCGGCCTCTCCAGTACGGCCATGATGCAGCAGTCCAGCTTCACCGGCTTCGACTTTGGCGAGGGCTGGTTCATGATCAATGGCTCCACCCTGCCCTTCCTGCAAAGCGAATACAGCACCACCATCAGCAACGACCATCAGCTGCAGCTGATGGCCATGAACACCAGCGCCAACTACACGCTGGTCAGCAATATCGACTTCGGCACGGACCTGACGGCAGCGGGCGGCATGTGGAACAGCGCCACCGGCTTTGTGCCGCTGGGCAGCAGCGCCACGCCGTTTACCGGCAGCCTGGACGGCACCGGTCACAGCATTACCGGCCTCAGCATCAGCCTGCCGACCACTGATGCGGTCGGGCTGTTTGCTGATACGAGCGGCAATATCAGCAATATTGGCCTGGTCAATGCCAATGTCAGCGGCAATACCGAAGTCGGCGGGCTGGCCGGCTTGACCAGCGGCAGCCTGAGCAATACTTATGTGAGCGGCGGCGTGGTCAGCGGCTATCTCTATGTTGGCGGCCTGGCCGGCAAAACCAGCGCCACCATCAACGACAGTCAGGCCAGCAGCGACACCACCCAGGGTAGCAACTATGTCGGCAGCCTCGCCGGCGAATCCCTGGGCAATGTCAGCGACAGCGATGGCACCACGGTCACCGTACTGGGCAAGGTCGGAATCGGTGGTCTGGTAGGCGCCAGCACCGGCAACTTCACCGACACCCATGTCACCGACAGCACCATCAGCGGCACCAACAGCGCCGGCGGTCTGGTGGGCTTTACCTATGGCACCGTCAGCAACAGCTACGTGAGCGGCGGCTCGGTCGTTGCCACTCTGCGCAGTGCGGGTGGCCTGGTGGGAGCCAACTTTGGTGGCACCATCACCAATAGCTACGTCAGCGGCGGCTCGGTCAGTGGCGGCAAGAGCGTCGGAGGCCTGGTGGGCAGCAACTTCTACGGCAAGGTCACCGACAGCTATGTCAGCGGAGGCACCGTCAGCGGCAGCACCAGCGTGGGTGGCCTGGTAGGCGGCAATGGCGCCACAGGCATCATCAGCGGCAGCTATGTCAGTGGCGGCAGCATCAGCGGAGGCCAATCTACCGGCGGCTTGGTGGGGTCCAACGCCGGCACCATCAGCAATAGCACGGTTTCAGACAGCAGCGTCAGCGGCAGTTCCCAGGTCGGCCAGGTTGTGGGCTGGAATGCCTCCACCGGCAGCGTCACCACCAGTTCGGCCAGCAATGTCACGATTACCGGCACAGGCACTGATGTTGGTGGCCTGATCGGTCAGAATGATGCCGGCAGTTCTGGTACTGGCAGTTCTGGTACTGGCAGCTCTGGTACTGGCAGCCCTGGTACTGGCAGCTCTGGCACTGGCAGCTCTGGTACCGGCAGCTCTGGTACCGGCAGTTCTGGCACTGGCAGTTCTGGCACTGGCAGCTCTGGTACCGGCAGCTCTGGTACCGGCAGTTCTGGCACTGGCAGTTCTGGTACTGGCAGTTCTGGTACTGGCAGTTCTGGTACTGGCAGCTCTGGTACTGGCAGCTCTGGTACTGGCAGCTCTGGTACCGGCAGTTCTGGTACCGGCAGTTCTGGTACTGGCAGTTCTGGTACTGGCAGTTCTGGTACTGGCAGTTCTGGTACTGGCAGTTCTGGTACTGGCAGCTCTGGTACTGGCAGCTCTGGTACTGGCAGCTCTGGTACTGGCAGCTCTGGTACTGGCAGCTCTGGTACTGGCAGCTCTGGTACTGGCAGTTCTGGCACTGGCAGCTCTGGCTCGGGTAGCAGCCCTGTTAACGGTGACGGTGATGGAGGAGGTTTTCTGCACTCCTTGCCAATAACGTCACTCATGGCTGAAGCAGCAGGGGTGTTTGGCAATATCATCTCAATTATTGAGCCCACCTCAGCATTCAGACCCCATGTTGACGTCACTGATGAACCGACGCGCAAAACCGCCTTGCCTGACATTGAAAATGGCGGGGTACGCCTGCCCTGAGGGCAGGCTCTGCATACTGAGGCGCCTGCGCGATGGAACCAGCCCCGGCCCGGCCGGGGTATTCTTTTCAGGTACCCCATGGCCAGCTTCGCAAAAATGGCCGTTTATGAGATTGTCGGTCCTTCACTTCCTGCGCTGTGACACCTGACCGCCATGCCTGCAACAAACCCGCCCGGCAAGTCCTTGCCCCCGGCGCAAACGCTCACCACAGACCAGGCCCTGATGCTGGCGAACCAGCTTCAGGGGCAGGGCCACCTGCAGGAGGCCGAGCACTATCTGCAGTATATCCTGCGCCAGCAGCCGGCCCATCCTTTTGCCCTGCACCTGCTCGGTGTCATTGCCTTTCAGGTCGGCAAGCTCCCGCTGGCGGCAGAGCTGATACAGCTGGCCATCCGCAAACAGCCGGGCATGGCCTTGTTTCACGCCAACATGGGCGAAATCTGCCGCCGGCTGGGCCAGCCGGACGCGGCCATTCTGCATGGCGAAGAAGCCACAAGGCTGGAGCCGCGTATGGTGATGGCGCAGAGCAATCTGGGTATCGCCTATTTTGACCGCAAGGACTACACGCGTGCCGAAGCCTGCCAGCAGCGTGCCTTGGCCACGGCGCCGGACTTTGCCCCGGCGCTCAACAATATGGGCTGTATCAAGCGCGACGTGAAGCGCCCTGACGTCGCCGTAACCTGGTTCAGGCGCGCGATAGAGGCCGACCCGCGCTATCTGGAGCCCCTGAACAATCTGGGCGCGCTACTGCTGGAGCAGGGGCAACTGGAAGCCGCGCAGGCCGCGCTGGAAAAAGCACTGCAACTTGATCCCGGTTTTCCGGATGCCGTCTGCAATCTGGGTGGTGTCCACCTGGAGCGGGAAGGCCACGCCGCCGCCCTCGCCTGCTTCCAGCGCGCCCTTGCGCTGAGGCCAGCCTATACCGAGGCGCAACTGGGCTTGGCAAAAACCCTGCAAGCGCTGGAAAGACTGCCTGAGGCCGAGGCTGCCGCCCTGCTGGCCGTGCAGCAGGACCCCGGCAATGCTGCCGCCCATGGCCTGCTCGGCAGCATCTACTCTGCACAGGAACAGGTCGTAAATGCCGAGGAGCAATTCCGGCAGGCGCTGGCACTGGACCCGTATTGTGATGCGGCGCTGATCGGGCAGGGTTACCTGTGCATGGAGGCAGGCGCATTGCCGCAGGCCGAGGATTACTTCCTACGTGTGCTGGAGCAGGAGCCGGATAACCTCTCGGCCCATATTCATCTGACCCAGGTAAAGAAAGTCCGGCCCGGCGACAGCAGCCTGACTGCCCTGCTGGAGCAGGCCAGGGAGATATCCCGCCTGGCGCCCAACAAGGCGATTGCGCTGGAATTCGCCCTGGGCAAGGCCTTTGACGATATCCGGGACCATGACCATGCCTTTGCGCATTTCAGCGAGGGCTGCCGACGCAAACGGCAGAGCTTGCATCATGATGCAGAGAACACGTCGCGGCTGTTTACCGCGCTGACGGATATTTTCAGCAAGGAGTATATCGACTCCCTGCGTAGCCATGGCAATTCGTCAACAGCGCCTGTTTTTGTGCTGGGCATGCCGCGCTCGGGCACCACGCTGACCGAACAGATCATCGCCAGCCATCCCGAGGTACGCGGCCGGGGCGAAGTGGATGACCTGCTGAAAATTGCGGAGCGCGAGCGCAGTATTGATGGCAGGCCCCTGGCCTTTCCCTATAACCTGCAAGCGCTGGATGCGGCCACACTGAAGGCCTGGGGCACGGATTACGTCACCGGCATGCTGTCAGGCGGGGAAAAGGCCAGACGTGTCACCGACAAGATGCCGGCCAATTATTTTGTGATCGGGCTGATACACCTGATGTTGCCCAACGCAAAAATCATTCACGTGCAGCGCAACCCGGTGGACAACTGCCTGTCCTGCTTTACCAACCTGTTCCGCGCCAAGCAGGAATACACCTATGACCTGGCGGAGTTGGGCCGCTATTACGCGGATTACGCAAGGTTGATGGCACACTGGCGCCGGGTCTTGCCGGCTGGGGCATTCCTCGATATCCGTTATGAAGACATCGTTGCCGATCAGGAAGCGGCAGCACGGCGCCTGCTGGCGTTTTGCGACCTGGAGTGGGATGCCGCCTGCCTCGACTTTCATGCCAACAAGCGGGCGATTCGTACGGCCAGCATCACCCAGGTGCGGCAACCCATTTATGGTACGTCGGTCGAACGCTGGCGCTCCTACGAAAAATTTCTGGGGCCGCTGCTCGATACCCTGGGTGAGCTGGCGGCGGCGGGGTGATGGGCAAAGGGCGGACTCATCTTCCTGCAGGACGAGACTGCTTTCCTTTCGGGCTTGGAGCACCGGCGACACCCTGCGGCCAAGGCTATACTTAATACAGCCACTTACAAAAGCCCTTCCCGATGACACAGGCTTGAATTGACAGGGCCGCACCACCACTACAGCATGTATACCCAGCCTGTCTGCAACGTGGAAAACAGCATGAGCGACGATAACAAGAAAAAATTCAGTGCCACCACTCCGGCCAAGCGCTTCTTCAAGCTGGCTGGCATGACGGCGGGTATCGCCGGCAACGTGGCCAAAAACAAGATGAAAAGCCTGGTCGGCACCCCCGCCACCCCCGAAGAACGCTCCCTCATGTACACCCAGATTGGCGCGCAGCTCGCCACTACGCTGGGCGAAATGAAGGGCGCGGTGATGAAGGTCGGCCAGATCGCCTCCCAGTTCAAGGACGTATTTCCCAAGGAAATCGCCGAAGCCCTTGCCAAATTGCAGAAAGAGTCGCCGCCCATGCCCTTTGGCGTGATCGAGCGCCAGATCATCGCCGAGTTGGGCAAGCCGCCGGCCGAGCTGTTTGCCAGCATCGACAGCAAACCTTTCGCTGCCGCTTCCATCGGTCAGGTGCACCGCGCCGTGACCCATGCGGGCGAACAGGTGGTGATCAAGGTGCAGTACCCCGGCGTGGAGGACTGCGTGGAGTCCGACCTCAAGCACCTGCGCATGGCCCTGAAAATGGCCGGCCTGCTGAAGGTGGACAAGGACATGCTCGACGCCATCTTTGGTGAGATCCGCCGCAGCCTGATGGAAGAGCTGAATTACGTGCACGAGGCCGAGCAGGCGCGCCTGTTCGCGCAGTTCCACGCCAGCGACCCCAAGATCATCATTCCCCGCGTGTTCGACGAGTTCACCGCCAAGCGCGTGCTGACCATGGCCTTTGAGCCGGGCGACGACATCAGCAAGCTGCAAGACTATGATCAGACGGTGCTGAATGCGCTGGGCGAACGCCTGTTCGACGCCATCGGCCAGCAGATTTACAACCTGCACTCGGTGCACTGCGACCCCCACCCCGGCAACTTTGCCTTCCGCCCGGACGGCTCGGTGGTGATCTACGACTTTGGTTGCGTGAAACAGATCAAGCCCGAGATCGTGGAGGCCTTCCGCAAGACTACACAGGCCGCGCTGGCGCAGGACTACAACGCCCTCGACATGGCCCTGATCGAAATGGGCGTGCGCAATACCGACAATATGGCCTGCATCGGCAGCGACTTTTACGCGCCCTGGGCCGAGCTGGCCATGCGCCCCTTTTCCGACACGCCCTATGATTTCGGCCACTCCAGCCTGCACGAGGAGTTCGTGGCGCGGGCACGCAAGTCCCTGAAGTACTGGGACGCCTTCCAGGCCAGTGCCGACACCATGCTGGTCAACCGCGCCATCGGCGGACATTACTGGACCATGAAGCAGTTGGGGGTTATCAGCGCCTTTCGGCCGGCGTTGATGTCGCTGACGCGGCATGCGGCTTGAGTGGGTTGGCTGAGCTAGACTGAAAGATAAGCGTAGGGTGGAACCCCGAAGGGTTTCCAGCGCATAAGCGTTGTGCTTCAGCACAAAGCCAGGAAAAGTGAAAAACTCATTGTCCCAACTGAGTCGGCGGCAGAGTGAATGCAGGGGCACTCCGACATGCGGCGGAAACCCTTCGGGGTTCCGCCCTACGAAAACTGGTTGGAAACGTAGGTTGGGCTGACGCAGGAAGCCCAACCTACGAGCGAAACAAGCTCAAGCTGGAAATTTTTAATTGCACCAAGCAGGCAACCCATTCGGTCAGGAGGCTCACTAACAGGGAGTAGCTGGTACACGGCGCCAACGCCGTCCGATACAGAGGTTCCCATGGCCTTTATCCACGACATAGCCCTCAACATCCCGACCCTCTGCCTGCTACAACCAGACGGCGAGCTGAGCCCTGACACCCCACCTGCCCTGACCGAACCCGACTTCTGCCTGCGTGCCTACCGGCACATGCAGCTGACCCGCCTGTTTGACCAGCGCACCGTCAACCTGCAACGTACCGGCAAGCTGGGCACCTATGCCTCCTGCCTGGGGCAAGAGGCCATCAGCGCGGCCATCGGCATGGCCATCGCCCCCGAGGACGTATTCGTGCCCTACTACCGCGACCAGGGCACACAGCTGCTGCGTGGCATGTCGATGAGTGCCATTCTCAGCTTCTGGTGTGGCGATGAACGCGGCTCACAGTGTGAAAGCGCAGGGCAGGACATGCCCGGCTGTATTCCCATTGCCACGCAGATGAGCCACGCCGCCGGCATCGCCACCGCCATGAAACTGCGCGGCGAGAAACGGGCGACGCTGGTGAGCTGCGGCGACGGCGCCACCTCGCGCGGCGACTTCTACGAGCCCATGAATCTCGCCGGGGTCTGGCACCTGCCGCTGGTCATGGTCATCAACAACAACCACTGGGCGATTTCCGTGCCCCTGCACGCCCAGACCGCCGCTGCTACCCTGGCGCAAAAGGCCGTGGCCGCCGGTATTCCCGGCGTGCGTGTGGACGGCAACGACGTTGTCGGCATTTACGCGCTGGTGCAGGAGGCCCTGCACCGCGCCCGCGCCGGCAAGGGCCCGACCGTGATCGAGTGCGTCACCTACCGCCTCTGCGACCACACCACCGCCGACGACATGAGCCGCTACGCCGACCCCGCCGAGCGTGAGCGCGCCGCCGCCCTGGAGCCCATGCTGCGCCTGCGCCGGTTCCTTGAGCGGCAGGGCCTGTGGGATGACGCAAAGCAGACCGCGCTGGAGGCCGATATCAATGAACGCATCGACGCCGCCGAGGCGGCCTGGCTGGCGCTGCCGCCGGCGCCGCCCACCGACATGTTTGACCACCTCTATGCCGAACTGCCCCCCGAGCTTCAGGAGCAGCGCGCCGCGTATGCCGACCGGCCTGGGAGGCAGCCATGATACTGAGCGTAGTGGAGGCCATCGACCTCGCGCTCGCCCGCGCCATGGCCGAGGATGAGAACGTGGTCGTGCTGGGTGAAGACGTAGGTCGCAACGGCGGCGTGTTCCGCGCCACACTGGGCCTGCGCGAACGCTTTGGCCCGCGCCGCGTGCTGGATACGCCGCTGGCCGAAAACCTGATCGTCGGCATCTCCGTAGGCATGGCTACGCAGGGCATGAAGCCCGTGGCGGAAATCCAGTTCATGGGTTTTATTTACGCCGGGCTCGAGCAGCTCATTTCCCACGCTGCGCGTATTCGCAACCGCACCCGTGGTCGCCTGACTTGTCCTTTGACCATACGCACGCCCTTTGGCGGCGGCATTCACGCGCCCGAGCATCATTCGGAATGCACCGAGGCCCTGCTCGCGCACATTCCCGGTCTGAAAGTGGTCGCCATCTCCTCGCCGCTTAGCGCCTATGGCCTGTTGCTGGCGGCCATTCGCGACCCCGACCCGGTAATCGTGCTGGAGCCCGAGCGCCTGTACCGCAGCCTCAAGCAGGAGGTGGAGGACAACGGTGTCAGCATTCCTCTCGGTAATTGTTTGACCTGGCGCGAAGGCGACGATATTACACTCGTTTCCTGGGGCGCTTGTGTGCAAGATTGCCTCGTAGCAGCAACGCAATTGGCGGCGCAAAACATACACGCCGACGTGATCGATATTGCCAGCCTGCGCCCGCTCGACATGCCGACCATACTGGATTCCGTGAAAAAAACCGGGCGCTGTGTGATCGTGCACGAGGCCTGCAAGACCGGCGGCTTTGGCGCGGAAATAGCCGCCCGGCTGGCCGATGAAGGCCTGTTTTTCCTCAAGGCCCCGGTGCGCCGCCTGACCGCGCCCGACGTGATAACCCCCTATGCCCGCCTCGAACATTTTTATGCGCCGACCGTGCTGGATATTGTGCAGGCCGCGCAGGCACTGATGGAGTTTGCATGACAATTTTTTATTTACCCGACCTTGGCGAAGGCCTCTCGGAAGCCGAAATTGTCGAATGGCATGTGGCCGAAGGCGACGCGGTTGCCCGCGAGCAATTATTGCTGTCGGTGGAAACCGCCAAGGCCATCGTGGAAATTCCCGCGCCGCAAAGCGGGCGCATAGCCAAGTTGTTTGCCGCCGCTGGCTGCGTCGTGCCCACGGGCTCCCCGCTGGTGGAATTTGCCGAGGAAGCCAATTCCGCAACGCCAGCCAAACCGCAGGAAGCGCCGCACACACAGGAAGTACCACGCCAGCAGGATCAGGGCAGCGTGGTGGGCACCATGCCCAGCCAGACGCAGGAATCCAGCGATAATTTCATCATTGGCCGCCATCGCCACACCGAGGCCCGCCTGCAACAGCACTCACAACTACCGCGCCAGCGCGCCCAGACCGCAGCACCAGCACCTGCTGCCACCGAACAATTCGAAGGTGAGGCCTTGCACGGCCTGCGCCGGCATATGGCCGACGCCATGACCGAATCGCACCGCGAGGTAGCCCTTGTCACCATTTTTGAAGAAGTCATTATCGACTGGAAAGACGAAGAACGCCCCCTGCACCGGCTTATCCGCGCCCTCTGCCACGCCGCCACCGCCGAGCCCGCGCTCAATGCCTGGTACGACGGCGCGCGCAAGGAGCGCCAGTTGCACGAGGCCGTGCATATCGGCATCGCCATGGATACCAAGGCCGGCCTGATGGTGCCCACGCTGCGCAATGCGCAAAAACTCGACGAGGCCGGTCTTAACCGCCGCATCCAGAAACTCAAGGTCGCCGCCGTCAAACGCAGCCTAGCCTTAAGCGACATGCAGGGCGCCACCATCACTCTCTCACTGCACGGCAGCATCGGCGGGCGCTTTGCCACCCCGCTGGTTTCACCACCGCAAGTTGCCATTCTGGCGGCTGGTACCATTTTCGAGCAGTTGGCGCCGGATAAAAAACATGGGTTCAAGAAAGTAAGGGTGCTGCCGCTGTCGCTGAGCTTTGATCACCGGGCGGTTACGGGGGGCGAGGCGGCGAGGTTTTTGAAAGCGGTGATGGGGGATTTGGGGGAGTAGGTATTGGGCAGATGACCTACACATTCCCATATGAACCAAACCCATCTGCATACCCGCCAAAATTCTTCGCAATAGCATCGAGCTGCTGTTCAATTTCGACTACCGTCGAGTAGTCGGCAATGATGACTTTAGTGCAATAACAAGTCCAATCTCCAGAATCAGAATCATTCTTGACTTCGACTTTGAAGCCCAAGACCTCTGTGCTTTTCCCTATTTTTAAGCCGTCCATTTCCGCGGGAACCGCAATAAAAAAATCCATCTCCATTGGCAGCGTCATATCGGAGCCGCCATCAGCTATACGCTTGAGAGCCGCTCTTGTTGCATTATTGGACGTAGCAGACATTATTGGCACCCAAGCTGTTTCATCTGAAGAAGTCACGCACCCATAGCAAAGCATAACGCCGTAAAGCTGATTCGGCAAAACCGGTGCTACCCGCCGACCCAGCTCGCGTAGGGCGGAACCTCGAAGGGTTTCCGCCGTATGGCAACAAAAGTTATATCCACAGGATGTCCGTTCGGGGGATTTCTTTAATCCGTACTCTCGTAGTGTATCTACCCGACCACAGAGACTCGGTCGCCCCATCATACGGCGGAAACCCCTCGGGGTTCCGCCCTACGCGTGGCTAAGCGTTCCCACATTGAAAAGCCATAGCACCATGACGATCACCTAAAAACCCGCACCGAAAGCCGTGAGCTTCATCCATATCCATTTGATAATCTTCCGAGTCACACCAATTTTTTTTGAAATTTACGATATGGTAATCTCGGCCAGTTGGCAAAGCCAACGGAATGGGAACAATCACATACACCAAGACACCCCGCCACTTTCTTCCATCCGGGTAAAACCATTGTTGCCCGGTAGCGGTTGTGACAATCTTTGCTGGTTTTCCGTAGACCTTTTCCATATCTGCCACAGACAGCTTGTACTTTGCTTCGCCGATACCCACGGCGGCGCTTCCGTCGCTACACCCATCCTGGTGATAGGTTGCCCCAGACAGCGCCTGCACCCCGAAGCAGCCAGACAGCAGAAGCGTTATGCAGACCGTCAAAATAACACGCATTTTCCATCTCCAATCCCTGTCGCTATCGCGCTGCAACTTCCGGCGACATCCAGGCCTGTAAGCATAGCGCCGTAAACCTGACTCGGTAAAACGGCACTACCCCCCAACCCCGCCCCTTGTTAGCATACCGCATGACCAACGCCCTCACCCCCATCGGCACCCTCCACTCCCCCTTCCGGGAAAAATTCGGCATTCCCCGTCAACCGGGGCTGGCGCCGCACGCGCTGTCACGGCTGGTGCTGGACGTGCCCTACGCCAGCCCCGAGTGTCTGGAAGGCCTGAGCGGCTTTTCCCATATCTGGCTGATCTTCATATTTCACGGCAGCCAGGAGCAGGGCTGGAAGCCACGGGTGCGCCCACCCCGGCTGGGGGGCAATGAGCGCCTGGGGGTGTTCGCCACGCGCACGATGTTTCGCCCCAACCCACTGGGCCTGTCGCTCGTGGAGCTGGTGGGCATTGTGGATGGCCCGCAGGGCAAGGAGCTGGTGCTGCGCGGGGCCGACCTGCTCGACGGCACGCCCATCCTCGACATCAAGCCCTACCTGCCCTATGTGGAGGCGCTGCCGGATGCCCGCGCCGGCTTTGCCCCCGAGGCCCCGGCCCTGCTGCCCGTACAATGGACGCCCGAGGCGCGCACACAGGCCGCTACGCTGGCGCTGGATGCCGACCTGCTGGCCCTGATCGACGAGGTGCTGGCGCAAGACCCGAGGCCGGCGTACGCCGACGACCCGATGCGTGAATATGGCGTGCGGCTGGACGATGTGAACGTGCGCTTTGTCGTTACCCCGGCGGCGGCTACCGTGCTGACCATCATGCCCGCCTGATGCCGGAACACCCTTAAAACAAAACCCGCCAAAGCGGGTTTTGTTTTAAGGGGCACAGCAAACCGGCAAGGCATTACATCATCAGCACCACGGTGGCAATGGCGGCGAGCACCACCAGCACGATCACGGCCACCACCATCTTGTTCATCCCGGCCTTCTGGCCGCCAGATGCGCTGGGCACGGCGCGTGGCTCAGGCGGGCGCTGGGCGGCAGGTGCTGGCGTCGGCGCGGGAGCTACCGGCGCGCGCACGGGGGCGGCGGCCGCTACAGGAGCCGGTGCGGGCTGGCTGACCGGCGCCGACGTGGGCGCCGGGGCAGGCTTTGCCACCGGCGCTGGCGCAGCGGCAGGCTTGATGGCGGGGCCGGGAGCCGGCGTGTTGGTCGGCGACACCAGGGCACGGAACTGGGTCTGCTCGGCGCCCTCAAAGCTTTCTTCGCCTGAATCGGCGGGGCCGACAATGCGGAAGGTCATGGCATCAAACTTGACCTCATCGCCATTCTTCAGCTCGCCTTCCTCTACCCGCTTGCCGTTGACAAAGGAGCCGTTGGAGGAGCCCAGGTCCTTCATCCAGAGATGGCCGCTGCGTATGGACAGCTCGGCATGGCGGCGCGACACGTGGGCACCGGTGACCATGATGTCACAGCCGGGATCACGGCCAATGACCTTGGTGCCGTCTACCGGGAACAGGCGCCCGGCCATGGCGCCGGTCATGGCCTTGACCTGCCACTGTGGCAGGGCGGGTTTGTCGATGTCGCGCTTGACGCGCCCGGCGCCCTCGCCCACGGTCTTGGCCGGGTCGACGATTTCCAGCTCGACCAGGTGCAGGCGAACGGCGTCGCCAGCGCGCACTTCAACCTTGTCACTGACACGGTTGCCGTTGAGAAAGGTGCCGTTGACGCTGCCGCAGTCGCGCAGGTAGAGCTTGTTGTCTTCGCGGCGCAGCTCGGCATGGAATACGCTGATGCCCTCGTCGTTTATCACCAGGCTGTTGCTTTTGTCACGGCCAATGGTGAGACGGTCATCGACCAGCCACATGGCGGGCTGGCGCTTGTCTACAAATTGCAGCTTGAACATGATGGTGACCTTCCTGTCTGACTAATACTACGCTGAAAAAAGCCCCCCTTGGCTTCTGACAGCAAGAACCACGCCCACACGGCACCCATGGTAAGCCGGGACGGAGCAGACGCCAGAGCCGGACCGGCCTCTGGCGCACGACGCCTCCTGCGTCGCGGGGGGCCCAACAAGGTGCGGGCCCCTTCCAAAAAAGCACAAACCACCCCCACAGGGTGGTTTGCCTTAACCAGTGTGCATTCTGCCGCACTGGGCCGGAAGCGACAAACCCGCTGTCGCGTCCATCACATTAATCAGGGTTTGCCCGATGTTGCAAGAGGAGCAGGCAACTCCTCGGCGCTCTGATAGAGGCCGTCTATCTGGTCTGGCAAACGGTATACCGCGCCAGACGCATCCATGTCCAGTTGCAGGGTTTTCATGCCGCTGTACAGGTGCTTGCTCAGGTCGGCAGCACTCTGTGAATCATGCAGGATAGTCGGCTTGAGGAAAACCAGCAGATTATCTTTTGTTGCACTGTCGCTGGTCGAGCGGAACAGTGCGCCAATCCAGGGAATGTCGCCCAGCCAGGGCACCTTGGCGCCGGAATGGGTCTTGTCATCCTGCATCAGGCCACCGAGCACGATGGTCTGGCCGTCGTCGGCGAGGATGGTGGTCTTGATGGAGCGCTTGTTGGTAATGATGTCGGCCGATTTGATGGCGCTGGAGGCGGGCACCACGCTGGACACCTCCTGCTCGACCTCAAGGCGGATAACACCGCCATCACCGATATGCGGCACGACCTTGAGGGTGATACCCACGTCTTGTCGTTCGATGGTCTGAAAGGGGTTTGACACGCCGGCGCTGCTGGAGGTGCTGGAACCGGTGATAAAGGGTACGTTCTGGCCCACCACGATCTTGGCCTCCTGGTTGTCCAGGGTCAGGATACTGGGAGTGGACAGCAGGTTGGCCGTGGCTACCGACTTCAGGGCTTCAATCAGTGCCCCGTAAAAGCCGGTGATCTTGCCATCGGCATTGTAGATCGCCTTGCCCACGCCAATGGTGGCGCCGTCGTTGATGGTGGCCAGCGAGGCATTGTTCTGCTGCGCCGCTGTGGCCAGGCTGGCGATGCTGGAGCCGGTGTCGCTGAAGTTGATCAGGCCCACGCCCTGCGCCGGGTTGCCAAAGGCCCACTGCACACCCAGCTGCTTGGCGTCGTTGCCGGAAATTTCCAGGATGGCAGCCTGTATCAGCACCTGGCTGCGGCGCTGGTCAACCTGCGCGATCACGCTGCTGATTTCGGCCATCATTTCCGCGTCGGCCTTTACCACCAGCGCGTTGATACTTTCATCGGCCACCAGGGTCACGCCGTTGCCGGACACCGTGGTGGTGCCGGTACCGCCTGTGGAACCACTTGTCCCGCTACTGCTGCTACTGCTGCTACTGCTGCTTGAACTGCTGCTATTGCCGCCGGACGACGAAGCCTGCCCCTTGTCGGACAGGATGATGCCCTTGAGGACATCGGCAATCTCCTTGGCGCTGCCGTGGCGCAGGCGGAACACGCGCACGCCGCTGTATTGCTGGCCGGGTTCCTCGTCCAGCGTGGCGATCATGTCACGCAGGCGCTTGCGCGAGCGCACATCGCCGCGCAGCACCAGGCGATTGTTGCGCGCATCGCCGATCACCCGCACGCGCGAATAGACCTTGCCGTCCCTGCTCGTACCACCTGCCGCTGCGCCACCACCGCCGCTGGCGATGCCGTCGAGCATGGCCATCATGTCGTCCACGCGCATGGCCTTGAGCGTCACGATTTCAATGCCGTCGCTGTCGCTGGTATCCAGCCCGGCGATAATGTCTTCAATGGCGTGGATATTGTCGGCGTGGTCAGAAATAACAAGGGCATTGGCGCTGGCAACGGCGGCGAGGTGGGCAAACTGCGGCAGCAGGGGGCGCAGCACCGGCACCAGATCGACCGCGCTGGTATTGTCGAGCGAGATAACGCGGGTCACCATGTCTTCGCCGTGCACCATGCCGGTCAGGTCAACCTTGACCGCATTTTGCTTGGCGTTGACATCCGGCAGCAGCTTGACCGAGGTGCCTGAGGGCACGGCCGCAAAGCCGTTGACATTGAGCACGCCGAGGAAAAGCTGGTAGACCTCTTCGGCATTCAGGGACTTGCTGGAAATGACGGTAACACTGCCCTTGACGCGGGGATCAACGATAAAGTTCTTGCCGGTGACCTCGGCCACCTCGGAGATCAGGGCCGAAATATCGGCATCCTTCAGGTTGATCTTCCAGGTCTTGTCAGCCAGTGCCGGCATGCTGAGCGCCAGCAACAGGGCAAGGCTCAGCAGCTTTTTCTTGGTGATTCGCGCAGTGGTCATGGTTACGACAAGCCCTAGAACTTCTGGTTAATGGTCAGGGTCTGGCTGCCGCGCTGGATTTCAACGCGAACGGCACCCTGGTTTTTTACATCGGTCAACAAGCTCTGCACCTTCGCCGGGTCGGTCAGCGGCTGGTCATTGATGCTGACAATTCGATCACCCGGACGCAGGCCGGTGGCCTTCATGGTGCCATCGGGCGGGTTGGGGCCCACTACATAGCCGGAGCGGTCGCGCACCAGCCCCAAGCTTTGCAGGTAGCTGTCCGGCGACTGCGCAAGCCGCACCGATGCCTGGTCAAGCATGGCGCGCACATCGATACCGGTATCCTGCTGGGGGGTGCTACCCGTGATGCCGGCCAGCGGTGTCTTTTCAAAGTGCAGGATTTCACTCGTGCCATCACTGCGGCGGATCAGAATACGGTCCTCATAAACACTGCTCAGCGTGGCGCCGCCGGGCAGGCTGTCGTTGATGGCATACAGCTTGCCAATGGTGGGCTGCGAGGCCTCGGACACGATGGCGCTGGATGAGGCCGCCTCTTCGGTGACGAAGACGCCGTTGAGCTTGAGTTGCAGGGTGGTTTCGGGCGCAAAAGGCGCCGCATTCGTGCTGCCGCTAGCTGCCGTGCCCGCCACTGCCGCGCCAAACAGGTCCAGCGTAGCCAGCTTCGAGGTATCCACGGCGGCTTGAGTCTGGGTCTGCGCATGGGTAACGGGTGGCGGCAGCGACGCGCCGTCGTGGCCACTAGCCAGCCAGGCCAGGCCGGCCAGCACCCAAGCCGCCCAGGCCAGGGCAATTGCCTTGATCAGCACAGGTAGCCAGCGCTTGAGCTGCCCCCATACCCCCGCATCCAGCGCCACGTTCACCCAGCTTTCCTCAAAAGTTTCTGCCCGTTCCCGGACGATGTGCCACCGGAAGCGTGATGATGCCACAAGCCTGTGACATTTCTGCTTTTTTTTGTTGCCGACGCGTCAGGCAAGGTGTCCGGACAATTTTTACCGGGTCGCGCTGGTTACAGAAAACATCCTTAAAGCGGCTGTTTGGCCGTCACGACTATCTGGTCGTCGCTACCTTGCCCATGATAGCCAGGACTGAAGGTCAGCAGGCGCTGGCGCAACTGGGTTTCCATCATGCTGTCGGCCCCGATGCGCACACCGGCCAGCGGCAGGTTGCCTGCCTCTTCGGACAAGCCCAGCACCAGGGTATCGTTGTCGAGCCGCACATTTAGCGTCAGCGGCGGCAGGTTGGCCGTGGCCGGCTGGCCGTTGAGATCAAAGGTCATGGTGCCACCCTGCCAGTGCAGGGCACCGCCGACCGCGCGCCAGCTGCCACGGTGCAGCCCGCTGCGACCCAGCGACAGCTCCCTGGCCGTCAGCGTGCCGGGCAGGTCCCAGCCTGCCGGGAGTACCGGCCGGGCCAGCACGCCGGGCAGGCTGCCGTTCATGTCCTGCACCAGCCAACTGCCACCGGCACCAATGCCGACCCGCCCCTGCAATTGCACGTCGCCCGCCACGTCAACATCGGCGCTGACATGCCCCAGCAGCAACTGCCAGGGCCGCAGGTGCCAGTCCAGCTGGCCTTGCAGCGTGCCCTGCTGCCAGTCCAGCTGGCCATTCCAGAGCGTGCCGCCCCAGGCCGTCACGGTCACCGGCAGGTTGGGCGGCAGGGCCTTTTTCAGCAGGCTGGCAGGCGCCTGCACAATCATGGCAAGCACCAGCACCAGCAAGCCCCAAAGCAGCCAGGAGGCAATGGCGTCGGAGGTGTTGCTGGCGGCCGGTGCGGCGGTTGCTGTCTTCATGAATTCAGTTTTTCCAGAGCGTCAGTCCAGGGCGCCGGTTACATCTCTACATTGCTCGCACGCCGGGCTTCTTTATAATCGGGCCGCCGGTAAAAGGCGAGAACTGCCCTGTACAATTAGGGTCATTTCGCCTGTCACCCTTTTGCTTACCCAGTTTCTGGGCTCTTTTTCGGGGAATCACATGTTCAAAACGCTGCCAGTCGCCTTGCTCGGGGCCAGTCTGCTCCTGCCCCTGCCCTGCCTCGCCTTTCTCGGCATTGAAAGCGACCAGATCGACACCCCGCCCCAGGGCAGCAGCGGCCTTGTCTCTGGCGCGCTCGACGGCCACAGCGGCAATACGGACTACCAGGACTATTCGCTGGGGGGTCGCCTGCACTATCAGGCAGGCGTGACCGGCATGTTTCTGGTGGGCGAGTACGACAGTGCCCACGTCGACAACCAGAACATTGCGGAAAACACCTGGCTGCACGCCGGCTATCAGGACGAATTCCAGCGCGGGCTGGCGGCGGAAGCCTTTGTTGACTACACCAAGAACAACTTCCGCCTGCTCGAAAACCGTACCCAGGTCGGCGTTGGCCCCCGCTTTACGCTCGACTACAGCCCGGACCAGCGCGGTGTCTATGCCGGCGTCGGCCTGCTGCACGAGTGGCTGGACCAGACCGACACCAGTACCGATTACTGGCGCCTGAACAGCTACGTCTCCTACAAGCGCCAGCTCGCCCCGCAAACCCGTGTGCTCTTCGACGCCGCCTGGCAGCCGCGTCTGGGCAATGGCAGCGACTTCCTCGCCAATACCGAAGCCGCCGTACTGGTGAACCTTGGCGGCAGCGCCGACCTCAAGGTCGGGGTGAAGTACAGCTACGACAACAAGTCCCCGGTCACCGTCAAGCCGAACGACGCGGTTTACAGCACCTCGGTCAACTACCGCTTTTAAGCTGGCGCCAAACAAAAAGCCCGCTCGAATGAGCGGGCTTTTTGTTGTTTCGGGGTATCAGGCTTCGACAGCCATCGCCACTTCTTCCACTTCCACCGGCTTGCTGAACAGGCCCGGTACGAAGCGGTTGGCGCGCTTGAAGGTACCGTAGTCGTTGAAGCGGACACCGTTTTCACGCAGCAGCGGGTAGACGGAGGGTGCAATGGTCTGACGGATGTAGAACGGGTCACGCACAACGAAATGGTGGATGGCGTGGGTGCCGGCAAAGTTGAAGCAGAACAGGTGCACCGGGATCAGCCAGGGCGAGGTCCAGACCTGGCACTGCTGCACGATGTTGCCGGTTTCCACGTCGCCGTAGTAGTGCATGTTGGAGCTGACAAAGTGCAGGCAGAAGGTGCGCAGGGCGTTCGGTGCGCTGATGCATACCACGAAGAAGTCCACCACGTTCATCACACTGTGACCAACACTGTTCAGCACGATCGGGTGGCCCAGGGCCCCCGCCACGAAAGAGACCACGTGGAAGGCGATGAAGCCGTGCCAGAAGGCGTAGTTGATGACGCCCAGCGGCGCATAGCCAAACAGGTTCTCACGACGGATCTGGCGCGCTTCTTCCGGGCTCTTGGCTTCGACCTTGATGAAAGCCTTGACCATCTGCACGGTCTTGAAGGGGCGCAGGTACACGGCCAGCAGGTTGTCGCCAGTCATGAGCAGGCGCTTCAGGCCCCAGGTTTCGCCGTTGGTGATGCCCCGCTCTTCCAGGTCAGACTCGGTGCCGGAACGCTTGTGGTGATGAATATGCAGGCGACGGCGCACCCAGGGGCTGATGGTGCTGGGGCGGAAGAACCAGACGCCGCCGATCATGAAATTCTGCACCTTCAGGTTCTTGCGGAAATACAGGGAGTGGATCAGGTCATGCTCCAGCTCGTGCAGGAAGGACATGAACAGCGCTGCCAGAGGAATCGCCAGCCAGGTAGCGATATGGCCGGTTGCCCAGGCCACGGAGTTGGCGATGATGCCGGCACAGCTGAACAGGAAGATGCTCATGCCGATGGCGTCCTGGTGCTTGACCAGCCAGGGGTTGCGGGCGCGCAGTTCGTCGCCGGCTTTCAGCACGCCAGAGCGTATGCGCTGGATGCGCTGGGCGTCCTGCGGATTGATCCGATCTTCAGAGGCTAAGCGGGCCTGGGTGATCATGTTGTTTTCCTCAGTGGGTAAGCAATGAGGCTAGAATAGGGAAACAGCCCCGCGTGTGATTGCCTTAAACCGCCAGCTAGTTGACTCAACACGCCGTTCGAGTGCTAATGGCGTATCAGGCACGCAGAATCAGAAACAAGGACGAAAACAAGCCGTATGTTGGGCACCTTCCAGAACTGGATGCTTATTCTTGAGCGCACCCTGCGCGCCAAAGATATCGACCTGGCCGAGGGCCTGGCCCGCCATGGCCTCGATCTGGCCGACGCCATGCGCCTGCCGCGCCTGCCGGTGGCCGTTACCCGGCAGATATGGACCGCCGCCGAGACGCTCAGCAGCGACGCGGCACTGGGCATTACCATGCTGGAGCACATGGATTTCTCGGATTTTGGCGACATGGGTGTGTTCATGGTGGCCGGCGGCAGCCTGTCGCAGATGATGGCGCGCATAGCACGTTTCCACGCCCTGCTGACTGACGCCCTGCACTACGAAATCACCGAAACCCGCAACCGCCTGAGCGTGGTCATCCGTACCCGTGGCGAGCCACACTGGCGCGCCGTGGAAATGACCGCCGGCATGATCGTGCGCCTGCTGCGGGCCCGGCTGGACCCCAACCTGCGTCCGGTGTCGCTCAGCTTCACCTTCGACAACCCGGCAGGCCAGCAGGCTTATGACCGCTATTTCGGCTGCCCCGTCACCCTTGCCGCCCACGAAACCCGGCTGGTGCTCGACCTGGAAAGCTGCCCGGTGGCGCCGGGGGGCGAGTTGGGCATACAGATCGACCGCATTCTCAGCGAAAAACTCAGCAAGCTTGAAAAAACCGCGAGCTGGACAGAAAAATCCGCCCGCATCATCCGCGCCACCCTGAGCGAAGGCGAGCCGACGCTGGCCGATATTGGCCAGATCCTGCACGTCAGCACCCGCACCCTGCAACGCCATCTCGCTGGCGAAGGCAAGAACTTCCAGGAAGTGCTGGACGATACCCGCCAGACCGTGGCGCGCGAATGGATGGCCAATAATGGCCGCAAGAGCAAGCCCCACCCGCTCACTGAACTTGCGCTGCTGCTGGGCTTTTCCAGCAGCAGCGCCTTCTCGCGCGCCTTCCGCCGCTGGTTTGACATGACGCCGGGGCAGGCCGCGAAAGAGCTGCACCTGAGCTGATTTCCCCGCATATGGACAGCACAAGCTGACTGGCCTCACAGACTGTTGAGTCAGATTGGATTTGGGTTCACAAACCCGTTACATTCAATAAAGAACTTTGCATCACGATGCTTGCTCATGCTCTTTACCACGCCCGTCCCCCCGGATTGCCGTGGCCGGCATGGGCAGATACTGCCGGACTGCGGACAGTCCGCATGGCAGGGCACCAGCTGAGCACTACAAGGAGAACAAGAGTGCGCGTTGCCGTCCGTTTGCGCCAAGCCTTCACCCTGCTCGTGCTGGGCCTTGCCTGCCTGTTGGCGGGCTGCGCCACCATGGACCGGATGGGCGCCAATATCGGCATGCGCTTTGCCGAAAATCATATCCTGCCCCCCGTGCTCACCGACGATGACCTGCAAATGGGCTGCATCGACGGCGAAGTGTTTTCGCCCATCGTACTGTCCATGGGCCCGGTCGGCCTGGGTGCCGAGAACGACCAGATAGCCACCCTGCTCTACTCCACCGCTGCCCTCTGCGCCGAACAAGCCGCCCTTGATAGCGAACTGACTTACCTGCGCGCCACGCGCGAAAGCCGGATTGAAGAAGCCGAAGACGCCCGCATTGTGCAAAAACGCTGGCTGGCCATGGCCGCACAGCGCCAGTATCATGCCTACCAACACTTCGAGCACTACTATACCGGCACCAGCGGCGACGTTATTGGCGGCAAATGCCCGCCATTCAGGAATGACCTCGACGAACTGGTCTTCATGCTGGGCGCCATCAGCGGCCTGCAGGCCATCGTCAATGACGTCAACTCGCAAAACGCCGTGAACGTGCCCAAAGACATTGCCGCCAAGACCGAGCGCGCCATGACCTGCCTCGACAACGCCAAATGGTGGGGCCTGCCCAAGGCCGTGCGCGCCGCCGTATGGAACCTGATGCCCGGTGGCGGCCCCGAGGAGCCCTGGGGCGTGATACAGAAGTCCATGGACATCGGCAAACAAAAGGGCGTGCGCATCGCCTATGCCATCTATGCCATATCGGCCTACGCCAAGGGTGACGATGCCCGCCTGCAGGATGCCTTCAAGCAATACCAGGCCACTGTTGACGACCCGAACTACACCCCATCCGTCCAGTACCGGATTTTTGACCGGGTAGGCGACATGATCATCTGGGGCATATCCGACCGTTACCAGTCCGAGCATGTGGGCACGCGTACTCCAGCCGGTGCTCTGGTGCCGGCCGAAGCACCTGACGTGAGCAAGCTCAAGCTCGACGACCTGCTGTAAATAACGCGCTTACGGCATAAGCGCTGCGGCAATTCGCTATTGGCCTTGAATCGGGGTTTTCGGTATAAGTCGGGCTCTATCGCCCACCTGGAGTCCCGCTGTCCGCAGCATCGTCATCCATGAGTACAAAACCCAAGCGTTTCTACCAGGACTGGTTCCTGCGCGGCATGGTCGGCATGGTCATTACCGCCTCCTTCCTGCCCGACCTCGGCAAGAGCGGCGGCCTGCTGCATATCGACAGCGTCACCAACTACGGCATAGCCGCCGTATTTTTCCTGCACGGCATGGGCATACCCAGCGAGCAGATCCGCGCCGGTCTCTCGCGCTGGCGCCTGCATCTGCTGGTGCAAAGCTTCACCTTCGTGGTTTTCCCCCTGCTCTGGCTGCTGCTGCATTTCGTGTTCCGGGGCGTGCTGCCACCCATGCTGATGCTGGGCTTCTTTTACCTTTGCGCCCTGCCCTCCACCATTTCCTCCTCGGTGGCCATGACCGGGCTGGCAAGGGGCAATGTGCCCGCCGCCATTTTCAACGCCACCCTGTCCAGCCTGATCGGTATTTTCCTCACGCCCCTGCTGGTCAGCCTGATCGCCGGCAGCACCGGCCAGCGCCTGGATTTCGGCCATGCCGTGGTCAATATCGCCAGCCTGTTGCTGCTGCCTTTCGTGGTCGGCCAGCTGCTGCACCCCCGGCTGGGCCACTGGTTTGCGCGCTATAAAAAATACACCAATGTGTTCGACAAGGTGGTCATTCTGCTGCTGGTGTTCGGCTCGTTTTGCGACTCGGTAAAAGCCGGGCTGTGGACCAATTACGGCCCCTTCATGCTGGTGGAAACACTGGCGGGTGCGGCCCTCGTGCTGGGCATCATCTTGACGCTGACGACACTGGCGGCGCGTGCGCTGAAGTTCCCGGTTGAAGATGAAATCGTCGCCGTTTTCTGCGGCTCGAAGAAAACCCTGGCGGCTGGCGTGCCCATGGCCAAGGTCCTGTTTGGCGCCATGCCCGGCCTGGGGCTGATCGTGCTGCCCATCATGTTTTATCACCAGTTGCAGCTGATGGTGTGTACTACGCTGGCCACGCGCTATGCAGGGCGGAGTGATGAGCCGCAGCCGGAGGCAGCGGAATTTCTGGAGGATGTGGGGGAGCCTTGATATTGCGGGCTTTTAGTCCCAAAAAGCCGCGTTGAATTTATTCCCGTTGAAAACGTTGAGCACGCCCCCTCATCCACCGCTTTTGCGGCGACCTCTACCGGCTGCGCTCCCGGCGCAGCCCGGACTGCCTCCCGTCCAGGGACGCATCCCGAAGGGAGAGGCAATCCGTAACAAGCCCACCAGTGAAATTTCAACGGGAGTCTGCTCCCGCCCCCCCGTAGAGGGCGCCTAGAAGCTCTTCACCGCCCCAGCATATCCTCCGCCCTCACCCAGGCATCAAAATCCTCCGAACTGACATACCCCAGGGCCAAAGCCGCCGCCTTGAGGCTCAAATCCTCCCGATGCGCCTTGATCGCAATCTCCGCTGACTTCTCATACCCGATATGCGGATTCAAGGCCGTCACCAGCATCAATGAATTTTCCAGATTGAATTTGATACGCGGCAAATCAGGCTCAATCCCCGAAGCACAATGCTCATTGAAGGCCCTACAGGCATCCGCCAGCAAGCCGATGGACTCCAGCACATTGTGCAAGATCACTGGCTTGTAGACATTCAGCTGGAAATTCCCCTGCGAAGCGGCAAAGGCCACCGCATGGTCGTTGCCATACACCTGCACCGCCACCATGGTCAGTGCCTCGCACTGCGTGGGATTGATCTTGCCCGGCATGATGGAGGAGCCCGGCTCGTTCTCGGGAATGGTGATTTCGCCAATGCCGGCCCGTGGCCCGCTGGCATACCAGCGCACGTCGTTGGCAATTTTCATGAGCGCCCCGGCCAGGGTGCGCAGGGCGGCGCTGACATTGGCCATGCCTTCATGTGCCGACAGCGCGGCAAACTTGTTGGGTGCCGACACGAACACATGGCCGGTGCAATGGCTGATGTGCCCGGCAATTTTTTCGCCAAACTGGGGATGGGCATTCAGCCCCGTACCCACGGCGGTGCCGCCGGTGGCCAGATCACAAATATCCGGCAGCGAGCGGTGCAAGGTGGCAAGGCACAGGTCCAGCTGCGCCACCCAGCCCGACATGACCTGGCCCAGCGTAACCGGCGTGGCGTCCTGCAAATGCGTGCGCCCGAGCATGACCACATCAGCATAGGCGCGCGACTTGGTAGCCAGCGTCCTGCGCAGTAACTGCACCGCAGGCATGAGGCCTTCGGCCAACTGCACCACGGTGGCGATATGCATGACAGCGGGAAAGGTATCGTTGGAAGACTGGCAATGATTGACGTCGTCGTTGGGGTGTATGGGCTTTTTCGAGCCCAGCTCGCCGCCGGCCATCTGGATGGCGCGGTTGGCGATGACCTCGTTGGCGTTCATATTGCTCTGGGTGCCGGAGCCGGTCTGGAACACCACCAAGGGAAACTCGGCGTCCCAGCGGCCATCGACAACCTCCTGCGCCGCCGCCACGATCAGGCGGACTTTTTCCTCGGGCAGTTCGCCAAGATCGCCATTGGCCAGGGCCGCGCATTTTTTCAATATGCCAAAGGCGCGGATCACCGGGCGCTCCCAGCGGAAGCGCGAAACACCTATGGGAAAGTTGCTGATGGAGCGCTGCGTCTGCGCGCCCCAGAGCCGCGCTGCCGGCACCTGCACCGGGCCCAGCGCGTCTTTTTCAATACGAAACTGCCGCTCCATGAACTGCTCCCCAAAAGCAAAATGTCTCCCTAAGGGTATAGCAGCTCTCCTTGCCAAAGGCAGCAGCGCTCAGGTTGGCGCTTTGTGAGCAGCACCCTGCCCCTCCTCCCTTGCCCGCTGCCGCGCCTGAAACAGGAACTGCCGCGCCAGCGCATGATAGGGCGACTGGCTGAAAATGCGGGCGATGATATTGGCCAGCAGGGCCACGCTCATCAGGCTGATGACGATGGCATGGCCGTCGATCATTTCCATGACGATCACAAAGGCCGTCAACGGCACCTGGGTCACGCCAGCCAGAAAGGCCACCATGCCCAGCGCCATCCACATGTCCATGTCCGGGGATGAGGCCAGTCGGGCCATGTCCTGGCCCATGGCCGCACCGATGGACAGGCAGGGCGCAAAGATGCCGCCCGGTATGCCGGAAAAATAGCTGAGCAAGGTAGCCGCCATTTTTTCCAGGGCATAAGCAAAGGGCAGCGGCGTGCCGCTGGCCAGCGCATCGCGCGTTACTGTGTAGCCACCGCCGTGCACCAGACCGCCGGAGACATAACCCAGCACTGCCACCGCCAACCCACAGGCGCCGGCAAAAAGCACCGGACGCTTTGCCCGCCAACGCCCCATAAAGGTCAGCGTGGGGTGGCTGCCCAGCACCATCAGGCGGCCAAATACCCCGCCGCAGACACCGCCGGCCACGCCCATGACGAGAATGGGCAGCAGCAACTGGTGGCTGCCATCACCCAGCTCAAGCCGGCCGAAATAGGGAAAATTGCCCTTGAAGGCGACGGCAATGGCGCCGGCGACCATGATGGTGGAGAGCAAAACGATATTGGTGCGCCGGTCAAATTTGCGCCCCAACTCCTCGATGGCAAAGACAATGCCGGCAATGGGCGTGTTGAACGCCACGGTGATACCGGCAGCACCGCCCGCCAGCAGCAGGTACTCGGAGCGCACCTGCAGCTTGTCGGGCAGAAAGCGCCGGCAGGCCATCATGATACTCGCACCAATCTGTACCGAGGGCCCCTCCTTGCCGCTGGAAAAGCCACAGAACAGAGCCGCAATGGCGAGCAGCATCTTGCCGACGGCAATGCGCAGCGATACCAGTCGGCCCTGCACGGCCTGGTTGTCACCCGCCTTGAGGGCCGCAATAACCTGCGGAATACCACTGCCCTCGGCCCCGGCAAAATAGCGTCGGGTGAGGTAGACCACCAACATGCCGCCCGGTGGCGTAATCAGGAAAGGCAGCAGCCCACGCCCATCGCGCAGGCGATAGAACAGGCCGACGGAGGCATCAACGCCGAGGGAAAAGCCGATCAGGGTCAGGCCCAGCAGTGCGGCGGCCAGCCACACGACTAGCCGCCCCTGCCAGAGCCGCCAGCGCACCAGGCGCAGACTGCGCGAAGAGGTCTGGCGCAGGTCGCGCCAGAGGGGAGAACGTCGAAGCTTCATGCATTGGCTCACAAAACAAGGCGGCACCATGGCGCCACCACCGTTCGGCAAGCATGGTGCTAACGCAGGATTTCTGCCAACGGAATCTGTGCCGCCTCGGTCTCCACAGTCGCCAGCATGGCGAGCAGGTCGGCCAGGCCACGATTCAGGCGCTCCAGCTTTTTCTGCTCCAGGCGGGTAATGGCGTCCGGCAGCAGGCCCGTGACCGGGCCGGCAATGCCATCGAGCTTGTCACGCCCAACCTGTGTGACCATCAGAAAGGTCACGCGCAGGTCGATCTCGCCCTTCATGCGGCTAATGAGTCCCAACTGTACCAGCTTGTCGACCAGATTGCTGGCCGTGGACTGGTGAATGGCCATGGCCTGTGCCAGTCCGGACACTGTCATGCGCTCCTGCTCGGCCACCAGCGACAGGGCCCAGGTTTGCGCACCGGAGATGCCGGCGTGTTTTTCCATCAGCTGGTAGTGGCGCCGCACGGCCCGCACAATCATGCGGAACGCGCGCAGTGCCTCTACCTGGTCAGGAGATTGCAACGAGTTGGTAACAGTCATGTTTTCCCTGATGCGAGCGTGGATGCCGGCAAAATTACCGGCATCTAGTTCTTGTTCTCGAGTTGCCCCTGTGACGCATTTGCGCGCATGGATCAACTACCCCAAACAGAGACTACCACGCCCGACTTGGTGGCCATTACCGTGCAACCCTGACAAATACTGACGTCACGCCATCAGGCTCAGGGCGCGCCCGTCAGGTAGTCGAGGTCAACCCGACGGTTTTTGGCCCAGGCTGCCTCGGTGTGACCGGAATCGACAGGTTTTTCCAGGCCATAGCTGACTACCGTCAGCTGCCCGGCAGATACACCGTGCGTGGTCAGGAAGGCCTGCACCGCTTTGGCGCGGCGCTCTCCCAGCGCCATATTGTATTCGGGCGTGCCACGCTCGTCGGTATTGCCCTCCACCCGCACCTTCGCCTGCTGGTGCCCGGCAAGGTAAGTGGCCTGGACCTGCAGCAAGGCGATGTCGCCGGGCTGGATGGCGTACTGGTCATAGTCAAAATGCACGGTGCGCTGATCCAGCTGCGCCTGGGCGGCGGACTGCTGTTGGGCCGCCGCAGCGGCAGCCTGCTCACGCGCCTGCTGCGCAGCCAGCGCACTGGCGCTCAGGCTGCCGTTGCTGGCCGCTGCACTGGCATTGGCCGACGGCGCCGTGTTGGTGGGGGCAGAAGCCGGGGCGGCCGGTGCTGTTTCAGCTGGCGTCGGGGCTGCCTCAGGAGTCTTGCTGCGCAGGCTGCTGCAAGCGGCCAGGCTGGCCATGGCGAGCACAAGGGGAAGCGCAAGATGCTTTTTCATGATGGTCTGACGAACCTCGAAAAATGGGGAGGATTTGACAACTACATTTGCCACAAACATATTGTTTCAAATGTTACTGCGGAGGCACCGTTGGAGAAATGTTACTTTCGGGGGAGATTTACGGGGGATTCGCTCTTTTTTGGAGCATAACTTGCGAGGAGCTTGCGGCTATCTGAATGTTGACTGACAAGCCTTTGCGGCCTGCGAAAACAACCTGAAGTCGGTGGGCGAATGATAGATGGTGGAAGTTTTCAGCGGCCTGACAGACCGGCAAAAAAGAAGGCGCCGGCTCTGAACGAGACGGCGCCTTCTTGCAGCTTTTGCAGGGCGGGTCACAACCCACCATGCGTCTGGCTTGCTCTGCCAAGCGCGGCAGGTTGCACCCACCCTACAAAGTGCCTGCTCAGCCCGCCTGTTCCACATAGTCAAACACAACCCGGCGGTTCTTGGCCTCGGCGGCCGGCGAACGGCCATGCACGATGGGCTTGGCCTCGCCATTGCTGACAATTTCCAGCTGGTCCGCCGCTACACCATGCGCCAGCAGGTAAGCCTGCACGGCCTTGGCACGGCGCTCACCCAGCGCCTGATTGTATTGCGGGCTACCGTGCTCGTCGGTATTGCCCTCCAGGCGCACATGCGCCTGCGGATGCTTGGCCAGATAAGCAGCATGGGCCTTCAGGATCGCCTGGTCGGCAGGCGCCAGGGCATACTTGTCATAGCCAAAGTACACCGTGCGCTTCAGCTCGGCGAGCTGGCGGCGGATGGCATTTTCCGAAGCCGCGTCCTTGCCGGTGTCGGGCAGGGCCCGGTTGTTGACGTCAAGCTTCTCGCCGTCGGGCGAGGTGCTGAGTGTACCGACCACAATCGGTGCGGGGCCATGGCCTTCCTGGGGTGTCGAGCTGACGGGCACTATCGCCGGCAGCACTGCCACTGTTGGTGTTGGCGCAGGGGTCTGGGCCGCTGGCACAGGGGCCGGCGCGGTGATGGAGGCCTGGGGCTCAGCGACTTTGCTGGACGTGTTGCCGCTCATGTTGCTGTGCATGCTGCTGCAGGCCGCCAGGGTGCTTGCCGCCAGCACAAGGGATAGGGCAAAAGGTGGTTTCTTCATGATCTGCAAGCCTCGTCAATGAGTGGGGCAATGTATGCCGCAAACCCATTCTGGCAAATTCAGGGGCTCAGGGGGGTAGGCTAAATGTTGATATTCGTGGGGTTTTGCGGGACTTGTACAGGTATTTTGGGTATGACCTGAAGAGAATGGTAAACGGCCTTCCTGCTTGCTCATGCAAAAGCCCGGTAAGGCAACCTTACCGGGCTTTTGTGTGCTTTTATCTACTTTTTAGAAAACGTAACCGTCAGAACGGAATGTCGTCGTCAAAGTTATCAACGGGTGCGCTGGGCGCCTGACGCTGGGCCAGGGCCTGCTGCGGGCGCTGCGCGGGGCGCTGGGGCGCTGCTGCTGCCGGCTGCGGGGCCGAGGGCTGGCCGCCGCCCTGATCGTACTCCTCGAAGCCGCCGCCGTAGTTGCCATATTCGCCGCCGCTCTGGTCAAAGCTGCCGCCACCCTGCGCCGCGCCGGGCTGACCGGCATTGCGGGAGTCCAGCATCTGCATGGAACTGGCCTTGATTTCGGTGGAGTAGCGGTCCTGGCCGGTGGCCTTGTCCTGCCACTTGCGGGTGTGCAGGGAGCCTTCTACATAGACCTTGGAGCCCTTGCGCAGGTATTCACCGGCGATTTCCGCGAGCTTGCCGTAGAACACGATGCGGTGCCACTCGGTCTGCTCCTGCATCTGTCCGGTATTCTTGTCGCGCCAGGCTTCGGAAGTAGCGACGGTGACATTGGCCACAGCGCCGCCGGAGGGGAGGTAGCGCACTTCAGGGTCTTTGCCAAGATTGCCTACCAGAATGACTTTATTGACACCACGCATGATGATTATTTCCTCTCGTTACGTATGTTGTTGTGATGTTTCGCCAGCAAGCCGTGTGCTCAGGCAGCAGGCGAAGGGGCAACTTTACCCGCCCCGCTGTCGCTAGCCAATACAGTATTTTGTAGCCGCGACAAAATGCCTTTCAGGCCGCCACCGCCGTAGCAGGAAAGGCCGCCAGGGCGCCCTGGTCGAGCCGCAGCTTGTCCACTTTCAGGTAGGCCACGCCCTCCTCCACCAGCACCACCACGTCCTCAACGCCGGTCACGGCGCGCAGGCGGGCAGCCAGCTCCGGCGCCTCAGCGCTGGCGATATTGCCGAAATTCAGCAGCACGCTATTCAGGAAAGGCGGCGGCGCCATGGTGGCGGCTACTGCCAGCCAGATGAAGATGGCAACGGCCAGGATGGCGAAGAAAGTGGTCGGATCAAGCTGATGCTGCAAGAGCCAGCCCCCGCAGATACCACCGAGCCCCGCCCCAAAGAACTGGCTGGACGAGTAGATACCCATGGCCGCACCCTTGCCGCCCGCCGGGCTGATCTTGCTCACCAGCGAAGGCAGCAGGGCCTCCAGCATATTGAAGCCGATAAAGAAGATGCTCATGCCGGTGACAATGCCCGCCAAGCTGTCATGAAACAGCGCCAGCGACACCATACCCAGCGCCAGCACGGCAATGGAGAAGACGAACACCGACTTCATGCGCCGGTATTTCTCGGCAATGATGATGGCCGGCACGGCACACACAAAGGAACCCAGCAACACCGGCAGGTAGATCCAGCCGTGTTGGGCCGGCAGCAGGTGGCCATTTTTCAGCAAGAGGATGGGCAGCAGCTGGAAACAGGCCGTCAGCACCACATGCAAGCTGAAAATGCCCCAGTTCAGGCGCAGCAGCTCGGGGTGGCGCACCGAGTCGCGCAGCTGGTGCCAGTAGGAACTGGGCGTGTGGCGCACGGAAATGACCGGCGTCGGCACCACCCACTGGGTCACGGCCATGCCGATAATGCCGAAGACCACCGTAGACCAGAACAGGCCATGCAGGCCGAAATGCCCGGCCAGCCAGGGGCCGATCACAAAGGCCGCACCAAAGGACAGGCCGATGCTCATGCCGATGCCGGCCATGGCCTTGGTACGCTGCTCCTCGCGGGTCAGGTCGGCCAGCAGGGCCATCACCACGCCGGAAATGGCGCCAGCGCCCTGGATAAAGCGCCCGAGGATGACCCCCCAAATGCTGGTAGAGCAGGCCGCCACCGCGCCGCCGATGGCAAACAGGGCCAGGCCCTGAATAATGAGCCGCTTGCGATCCATACGGTCGGCCAGCAGCCCAAGCGGGATTTGCAGCACGCTCTGCGCCCAGGCATAGATGCCGATGGCCAGCCCGATCAGCTGCGGCGAGGAGCCGGTCAGGGTCTGGCCCATGATGGCGAACACCGGCATGATCATGAACAGCCCGATCATGCGCAGGGAAAACAGCCCCGCAAGCGTGGCAACAGCCCGGCGCTCGCCGGAGGTCATGGCATTGGATGACAGATTCATTGCAAGGGAAGCCTGAAGACGCTGCCGGGGCAGCAAACTACGCGGCGTTATTGTACCAGCTTCACCGCAGGGCGGGCAGCCTGAGCGTGGACTGTCGGTCAGCCTGGGGGCTGGCTGAGGGGGTTCATGGAGGCAGGGGCTTGCAGCAGCGGCCAGCGAACTGAGCTATCCCCTCTCCCTCCGGGGCAGGGGTTGCCCCCCAGGGATGGGGGTAGTCCGGGCTGCGCCGGGAGCGCAGCCGGTAGAGGGACCGCGCTACAAATATGTCTCCGGCCCTTGTAAGCAAGCAACGCCCATCGCCCTGATGGTCAAATGCTGATGGGTATCGCTATGCTCCACCCATCCTACAAAAACCGTCCCACGCTGCGCCTTCCAGCAGATGGGCAGCCAGCGAACTTGTCACAAAATGTACCCGGCAAGGGACATCAATCACTAATCGGTATAGCTTCCGCCTGAAAGTCCTCACTCACAGGTTTGCCGATGCCTGACTTCAAATATCCCGACCCCTGGACCATCGACATCACGGTAGGCTCCGAACATAGCGATGCGTTCGGCCATGTAAACAATGCGGTCTATATTACGTGGTTTGAACGCTGCACTTGGGCCCATGCAGAGGCGGTGGGCTTGCCCTTGGCGCAGTTTGTTGCCCTGCGGCGTGCCATGGCGGTACGCCACACCGAAGTTGACTATCTGCGGGCGGCATTTCCGGGTGACCGGCTGACAGTTGCGTGCTGGATTATCGAAGCCAACAAACTCCGGGTCACCCGCAGCTACCAGATTTTCCGGCAGGCCGACGATGCGCTTGTTGCAACCGCCACTGTCCAGTTTGTCTGCATCAATATGGATACGGGAATACCCTGCCGTATGCCACCGGAGTTTGTTGCTGGTTTTACGGTGCATCCCGGTCTTCAGGCGGGATAAAACTTACGTAGGGCGGAACCCCGAAGGGGTTCCGCCGCATGAAAGAGAGTAGCCACAGCCACCGGCAGCTGCTCGGAGAGCTGTACCATTTATTACCCCCCTAAAGCTCTGGCACTGTCAAAACTGCAGCAATACTGGCAAAATTAGCAACCCGTAACCGCGCAGTATCATTTGAACACGCGGGATATCAGGAGGTCAAAAGAGGTGGTATAGGAGTGAGCGAGGCGAACACTTCGGCAACCATATTACTCACCATGTAATAAAAGGAGCTAAAGAACGTAGCCTGGGGAGATCGAACTCCCCTAGCAAGTCACGCAGTAAATACAAACCAGTCAACACCAAACCAAGGGAGGGCCATAACTATGATGAAAATTGCCATTAAAGTGAAAGTCAAACTGAACGTAAAGTTGGGTGCTGGAGTATTGGCCTTGCTACTGGGTGTGGGTGTACATCACGCTCAGCCCTATACCTCCTTATAATTTATAAGATTTGTTAGAGTTATAAGAAATGGCGGCCCTAGGAAGGAGGCAAAGTCTTGTCTTTTGTCTCCTTCCCCTGCGCCAGCAGTGCCCAACCAAATACTTGCAAAGACAATCAAAAAGCAAAACCCCTGACCCACCCTCATTTGCCCCCATCCTGCCCCATCCATCGCACAACCATATAGACAAGCTCATGCAAGGGAAAGCCTTCGGGGCCCCGCCCTGCGAACTGCCGGAAAAATTTGCACATCGCAGAAGAGTCCAAGGGCTTGCTAACCATTCTACCGGGGGGTAGGCTTGTTATAGGCGCCCGCCTAAGCTCTGGATAGCTTGAAGAAGGCTTAAATGATAGCCCCTTGACCGCCTCAACCATCCGGAACATCGGCTGTTCAACGGCGACAAAATATCCAGCGCACGAACAGTGACGGAGTCTTTCCGATGGCTGCTTTTATTCGCTCGGCTGTTTACGCCGCATTCTCGGCCCTTTCTCAGCAAGGTCTTCCCGTTAAACGCTCCTTGATCTATGAGGTCATGGCAGCTTCGTTGGGCTACCGCACGTATGCTGCCCTCACTGCTGAGGAAGGTGACCCAAAGCTGGAATATCACTTGGAAGACGCAGAGTTCCTGATTCTAAATCAACCATTGGGGGAGCGGCGTGCTGTAGAGTTGAAGTTGCCTACTCCAGTAGCCATGGCATGCTTGATGGCACTGAAGCAGTGCGTATCACGCGCCCAGGTTTATGTCGGCACTCCTGATTTCTATGACTGCTGGGCGAGGGAGGCGCTGGCCGAAACCATCTACGACGCTGATGACGTTGCGGATGCCATGGCAGAAAGCAACGCCATGTTTTCCAACGAGCCGGCTATGCCCATTGAATGTCCGCCTACAGTAGATATCTGGACGGCTGTGGACGAGTGGCGGCTGGAGGTAAACGGGGATATTAAGGGCTTGTACGATCCTGATGGAGACCGCATGTACAATGGTCACGTACTGAATTGTCGGGGAACGCTTACTTTCGTCAAGGCCGGTCGTGCAGGCCTAGTACTTACGGATAGCAAAGGGCACGGCGGAGCTGATGATAGCTGGCGTGACGAAGAGTTTTTGGGTGAGCCTGGCAATGACCTTTCCGTGTCACCACAAGAATAACGAAGTGATTTGGCAGCCCACAGCGGGCTGCCAAATCGGATACACGTATCACAGTGCAATAATGCCACCAATGAAGCCATCCCCTCACCCCGGCCCTCTCCCGGAGGGAGAGGGAGACAACCCAAACCAGCTACCCACCCCCTACACTACTGCCACCCTCTACCATGCCCTTGGGCCGGCCTTTGCCGTATACTCCCGCGCTTGTTTCCACCTTTGAGCCTTACATGGACAAGATCGTCATTCGCGGCGCCCGCACCCACAACCTGAAGAACATTGATCTCGACATACCGCGGGACAGCTTTGTGGTGATTACCGGCCTGTCTGGTTCGGGCAAGTCCTCGCTGGCCTTCGACACCCTGTATGCCGAGGGCCAGCGCCGCTACGTGGAGTCGCTCTCGGCCTATGCCCGGCAGTTCCTCTCGCTGATGGAAAAGCCCGATGTGGACCACATCGAGGGCCTGTCGCCGGCGATTTCCATCGAGCAGAAGTCCACCTCGCACAACCCGCGCTCCACTGTGGGCACCATCACCGAAATCTATGACTACCTGCGCCTGCTCTATGCCCGCGCCGGCCAGCCGCGCTGCCCCGACCACGATGTGCCGCTGGAGGCGCAGACGGTATCGCAGATGGTCGATCAGGTCATGACCCTGTCCGAAGGCACGGCGGTGATGCTGCTGGCCCCGGTCATCAGCGAGCGCAAGGGCGAGCATCTGCATGTGTTCGAGCAGCTGAAGGCCAATGGCTTTGTGCGCGCCCGCATCGACGGGCTGGTGGTCGATCTCGACGAGGCCCCGGCGCTGGACAAGCAGAAGAAGCACACCATCGAAGTGGTGGTGGACCGTTTCAAGGTGCGCCCCGACATGGGCCTGCGCATTGCCGAGTCCTTCGAGACCGCGCTCAAGCAGTCTGACGGCATCGCCTTTGTGACCTTTATGGACGGCAGCCAGCCCCAGCAGATTTTCTCCTCGCGCTTTGCCTGCCCGCATTGCGGCTATGCGCTGACCGAGCTGGAGCCCCGGCTGTTCTCCTTCAACAACCCCGCCGGCGCCTGCCCCACCTGCGATGGCCTGGGCATGAAGCAGTTTTTCGACCCCGAGCGCCTGATTACCGACAAGGATTCCTCGCTGGCCGAGGGCGCGATACGCGGCTGGGACAAGCGCAATATCTATTACTTCGGCATGCTGGAGGCGCTGGCCGCGCACTACGGCTTCGACGTGGACACGCCCTGGAAAAAGCTCGGCAAGAAAGTGCAGAACGTGCTGCTGAACGGTTCGGGCAAGGAAGAAATCGGCTTTTACTACTACAACGACAAGGGCCGCAAGGTGGTGCGCGAGCACGTGTTCGAGGGCATCATCCCGAACATGGACCGGCGCTACCACGACACCGAGTCGGCCAGCGTGCGGGAAGACCTGGCCCAGTTCCTCAGCCACACCACCTGCTCCGACTGCAAGGGCTCGCGCCTGCGCCGCGAAGCGCGCCATGTGTTTATCGCCGACAAGGCCCTGCCCGACATCGTCAAGCTGCCCATACTCAGCTCTACCGACTACTTCTCCACGCTCAAGCTGAGCGGCGCCCGTGGCGAGATTGCCGACAAGATTCTCAAGGAAATCCGCGAGCGCCTGCAATTCCTCGTCAATGTGGGCCTGGAATACCTGTCGCTGGATCGCTCGGCGGAAACCCTCTCGGGCGGCGAAGCCCAGCGTATTCGTCTGGCCTCGCAGATTGGCGCCGGCCTCGTGGGCGTGATGTACGTGCTCGACGAGCCCAGCATCGGCCTGCACCAGCGCGACAACGAGCGCCTGCTGGCCACGCTGGTGCGCCTGCGCGACCTCGGCAACAGCGTGCTGGTGGTGGAGCACGACGAAGACGCCATCCGCGCCGCCGACTACGTGATCGACATCGGCCCCGGCGCCGGCGTGCACGGTGGCCAGATCGTGGCGCAGGGCCAGGTGGCCGACATTATCGCCAGCGAGCAGTCGCTGACCGGCGCCTATCTCTCGGGCCGGGTGCGTATCGAAATCCCGGAAAAGCGCACACCGTTTAATCCCGAAAAAGTGCTGGTGCTCAAGGGCGTGAGCGGCAATAACCTGAAAAACGTGACGGCGGAGTTTCCGCTGGGCCTCATGACCTGCGTGACCGGCGTATCCGGCTCGGGCAAGTCCACGCTCATCAATGCCACGCTCTACCCGCTGGCTGCCACCGCACTGAACGGCGCCACCGTGCTGGAAGCCGCGCCGCACGAGGCCATTGTCGGTCTGGAGCAGTTGGACAAGGTGGTGGACATCGACCAGAGCCCCATTGGCCGCACCCCGCGCTCCAACCCCGCCACCTATACCGGCATTTTCACGCCCATCCGCGAGCTGTTTTCCGCCACGCAGGAAGCGCGCTCACGCGGCTACGGGCCGGGGCGTTTTTCCTTCAATGTGAAGGGTGGCCGTTGCGAAGCCTGCCAGGGCGACGGCGTGATCAAGGTGGAAATGCATTTCCTGCCCGATATCTACGTGCCCTGCGACGTGTGCAAGGGCAAGCGCTACAACCGCGAGACGCTGGAGATCAAGTACAAGGGCAAGAACATCACCCAAGTGCTGGAAATGACCGTGGAAGACGCGCGCGAATACTTCGACGCCATTCCCGCACTGGCGCGCAAGCTGCAAACCCTGATCGACGTGGGCCTGAGCTATATCACCCTCGGCCAGGCCGCCACCACGCTTTCCGGCGGCGAGGCCCAGCGCGTCAAGCTGGCGCGCGAACTGTCCAAGCGCGATACCGGCCAGACCCTGTATATTCTCGACGAGCCCACTACCGGCCTGCACTTCCACGACATCCAGCAGCTGCTGACCGTGCTGCAACGCCTGCGCGACCATGGCAATACCATTGTCGTTATCGAGCATAATCTTGATGTGGTGAAGACGGCGGACTGGGTGATTGATCTTGGGCCCGAGGGTGGCAATGGCGGTGGGGAGATTGTTGCTGTGGGTACGCCGGAGCAGGTGGCGGAGGTGAAGGGCTCACATACGGGGCGGTTCCTGAAGCCCTTGCTGAAAAGGCAAAAGGCTACGGCGAAGGCAGCGATGGGTGTAGAGGCGTAATAAGCTCTCAGGCCGGGAAAAAGAAGCTATCCCCTCTCCCTCCGGGAGGGGCAGGGGTGAGGGACCGGGGTAAGCTTGTACGCTGGCGGTGGGAATAAAAGAGATTTTTTTAATGTTGAAATAGCGCATCGATTTTATCGCGTGTTTCAACAATCGTTTGTTCGGCAAGCGGTGCTATTACGCTAGCCAGCTCAAGCATTAACCACCGTCCCTCACCCCTGCCCCTCTCCCGGAGGGAGAGGGGACGAGTAACTTGATGGCATGGCCACCAACCAGAAAAAAGAAACTACCCCCTCTCCCGAAGGGAGAGGGGGATGAGAACCCAATGGAAATCATCCGCTCCCCCCAGAACGTCCTCTACAAACACCTGCACAAGCTGGCTGAAAGCCGGCGCGAACGGCAGAAAAGCGCCGAGACCCTGCTCATCGGCGTGCACCTGATCGAAGCCGCGCAGCAGGCCGGCTGGCCGCTGCAACGCCTGCTGGTGCGCGAAGGCAGCGAGCGCGATCGCGCCATCGGCGCCATCCTTTATAAAAAGCCGGCGCCGATGACCCTCCTCGACCCTGCGCTGTTCGACAGCATCGAGCAACTGGTCACCAGCACCGGCATCATGGCGGTCATGACCATCCCCACCGCGCCGGGGCCGCTGCACGAAGGCTGCTGCCTGCTGCTGGAAGGCGTGCAAGACCCCGGCAATGTCGGCACCATCCTGCGCACCGCTGCGGCCGCTGGCGTGGGTCAGGTCTGGCTGACGCCGGGTTGCGCCGATATCTGGTCGCCCAGGGTGGTGCGGGCCGGTATGGGCGCGCACTTCCTGCTGCCCATCATCGAGCGCATCGACGCGGCGGCGGCGCTGGCGGCCTTCAAGGGCCCGCTGGCCACCACCACGCTGGACGCGACACAGTCGCTCTATGACGCCGACCTGCGCGGCAATATCGTGCTGGCGCTGGGCAGCGAGGGTGCCGGCATATCGCCGGAGTTGCTGGAGCGAGCCAGCCTGCGCCTGCACATTCCCATGGCGACGGCGGTGGAGTCGCTCAATGTGAGCGCGGCGGCAGCGGTCTGCCTGTTTGAACGGCTGCGGCAGACGCTGAAGTCCTGACGCGCTAGTATCCTGCAAACTGCCACACGGGAAGCCCGCACCATGAAGCCCGGAAAAACCCGCCTGCTGCTGGGCCTGCTCCTGACCGTGGTCGTGATCGCCGGCGGCCTGTTCTGGCGCGCCGGAACCGAGTTCACGGCCCCGGGCAATCACCCGGTGGGGCCGGCCCCGGAAGATCTCAACGCCACCGATGTCGAGTTTGCTGGCCTCAGGGGCTGGCTGGTTCCTGCCGACGGGCCCGCTCCCTGCATCGTGCTTTTGCATGGTGTGGGCAGTGATCGCCGCGGGATGATTCCGCGCGCCCGCCTATTCAAATCACTGGGCTACAGCGTGCTGCTGTTCGACTTCGAGGCCCATGGCGAGTCCCCCGGCGAGAACATCACGTTTGGCTACCGTGAGGCCGCCAATGCGCAGGACGCCGTCGCCTTTATCAAAGCCAAGGCCAACTGTACCCGCACCGTCGCCCTGGGTGTTTCCATGGGGGCTGCTGCCACGCTGCTGGGGCCCCGCCCCCTGCCCGTGGATGCGCTGGTGCTGGAGTCCTCCTACCCGACCATCGAAGACGCCATACGCGACCGCAGCGTTGTCTGGTTTGGCCCCTTTGGCAAATATGTTGCCCCACTGCTTTACCTGCAACTGCCGCTGCGCCTGAACATACCGCTGACCGCCATGCACCCTATTGACCACATCGGCGAGCTGCGCTGCCCGGTGCTGATCATGGCTGGCGATGAAGACCGCCTGACCCTGCCCGACGAAACCCGGCGCCTGTTTGCTCAGGCCCCCTCCCCCAAGAGCTTCTGGCTTGAACCGCGAGCCGGCCATGTTGATCTTTATGGTGCCAACGAGACCGCCTACAAGCGCCACCTGCTACGCTTTCTGGCGGCGCCCCAACAACAGCAAGGCCACCCGGAATGAGTCATTTCCAGCGCGAAGACATTGAGTTTTACAGTGAAGGCACGCCGTGCCGGGCCTGGTTTTACCAGCCGGACGCCAGTGCTCCCCTGCCCTGCATCATCATGGCCCATGGCCTGGGTGGCACCCGCGACGCCGCGCTGGAGCCCTATGCCGAGAAGTTCGCGGCAGCCGGTTATGCCGTGCTGCTGTTTGACTACCGCCACTTTGGCGCCAGCGACGGCGAGCCGCGCCAGTTGCTGTCCATCCCGAAACAGCTGACCGACTGGGCCAGCGCCATTGCCCATGTGCGTACCCTGAGTGTGGTGAACCGGCGCAAGATCGCGCTCTGGGGCTCCTCCTTTTCCGGTGGCCATGTGCTGGTGGCCGCCGCCCGCGACGGCGATATCGCCGCCATTTCTGCACAGGGCCCGATGATGGACGGCCTCGCCGCCAGCCTGAACGTGCTGCGCTATGCCGGCCCGCTGGCGCTCATCAAGATGACTGCACTGGGCCTGCTCGACGAAACTGCCGGCCTGCTGGGCCGCCAGCCCATCTATATTCCGCTGGTGGCACCGCCCGGCCATCTGGCGGCCATGAGCAGCCATGACGCCGAGCAGGGTTATCGCAATATTGTCGGCACGGGCTGGCGCAACGAGATGACGGCGCGCTTCGTGCCCACGCTGGTCAGCTATCGCCCGATTACCTATGCCGGCAAGCTCAAGTGCCCGGCCCTGATTATCGTGTGCACCGACGACACGGTGGCGCCAGCCAGCGCCGCCATCGCCACCGCCAAGAAGATAGGCAGCAAGGCCGAGCTGCGGATTTACCCCTGCGGGCATTTCGATATTTATGTGGGTGAAGGCTTCGCCAGGTCTTCGGCTGACCAGCTGGCGTTTTTTGACCGGGTGCTAAAAGCCTGACTCAGTGCCTGATGCGGTCGCGCAGCAACAGGAATGGCTTTTCCACCGTCAGGTGCATGGCGAGCGCCAGCAGCAGCGAGGCCCCGAAAAAAACCGGCATCAGCAAGGCACAGCTCGCCACCTGCCCCCGCAGGTGCAGGGCTGTCAGCAGCGCGTCGGTCAGCCATAGCGAAAGCGGAATGACGGCATAGTGGGCGAGGTAGAGTGCGTAAGAGGTCTTCGAGACAAAGCGCAGGGGGCGCGAGCCCAGCCAGCCCCGGCTGAGGCGATTGTCGGCCACCCCGCACAGCACCAGCGTGGCATAGAGCACCGACAGCAGGAAAATGATAAGCAGGGTCGCCATCCAGTCCTGCGTGGTCACGTCCTCATAGGGGCTGAACCAGTCGCGCCAGGCAAACACCACGATAATCAGGGCAAAGCTGGTGTAGAGGACAGCACGCCCATGCTCATGGAAAAAGCGTGTATACAGCCCGTCGCGCTTCATCAGCGCCACCGCCATGCCCATGAGAATGGCCGCCACGGCAAAATGAAACGGTGTGCGTAGCGCCCAGAAAAAGCTGCCGTAGCTGTCCGGCTGCCACCAGTAGCGCATGACCAGCAGGCCCACGACCACGGGCACGGCACTCAGCCCCCACAGCAGGCGAATGGCCATACGCTTTTCCAGCTTCAGCAGGAAAAAGGCCAGGAAAGGCGCCAGCAGATAGAACTTCTCCTCCACCCCCAGCGACCACGAGGGCAGCAGCACCGGCGAGCCCAGGTAGTCCTGCAAGAACAGCATTTGCACCAGAAACTGGAAGGCATCCATGCCCCCCACCGCATATAGGGGAATCAGGCCAAAGCCGCACAGCAGCAGGATGAGCACGTAGAGCGGGACTATACGCAGGAAGCGGCGCAGGTAGTAGCGGCGGATAACCTTCTCATCGAGCCGGGCATGCGTCTGCCGCAGCACATGGCTGCCGACCAGAAAGCCGCTGAGCGCAAAGAACAGGTCAACGCCCGACCAGCCATTGAGGCAGATATTGCTGAGCAGGCGATTGCCCAATATAAAGTGCACATGAAAATGGTCGCGACACGCCGCCGCCCAGTGCCGCACCAGCACCATGGCGATGGCGATGGCGCGCAGGCCGTCCAGCGCAGGGAAATACCCCGCCTTGCCGGCAATGTCGAAATAGTCCCGAGGCAGGAGTCTTGTTTTCAATAGGTTTTCTGCCCACTGACGCTGGGGCCGGATTGGCACGGCTCCTGTTGGACGCCAATATGGCCACGCCCAGACGGTCAGCGTCCAGACACAGGCACCCGGAATGGACAAGCCGCCGACCGCTGGCAGCATACAACAAAAAGCCCGCACATGATTTCATGCGCGGGCCCGGTAGAGCCACCCTGCAGATCAGCGCACAGAGGCCGGCTGCAAGCCCGGCAAGCTCCGGCTGATGACGTGGGTCTGCTTCACCTGCAGGAAGTCGGCGGACCTGAAAAACCAAGTGCGGGCGCGAAACTCGAAGGTAAAGCCCGGCCACAGGGTGCTGTTCTTGCCGCTGGCATTCAGGTACCAGCTATTGCAGCCGCCGGTTTCCCATATGGCCTTGTGCAGCCGCTCCTGCAAGCCAGCGTTGAACTTGTCCTGCACGCTCTGGCGCACGTCGATATAGGCCAACTGCTTCCTTTCCGCAAATTGTATGGCCTGCACCGCAAAGCGAATCTGCGACTCGATCATGTAGACCATGGAGTTATGGCCAAGGCCGGTGTTGGGCCCCATGAGCATGAACATATTCGGGTAGCCGGCCACCGCAGTGCCCAGATAAGCCTCGGCGCCGTCCTTCCACGAAGCCCCAACATCAGCCCCGTGGCGGTTGGTGATCTTCATGCCACCCAGATAGTCATGCACGGCAAAGCCGGTGCCATAAATGATGGCATCGCAAGGCACTTCACGGCCATCGCTAGTGATCACGCTATGGGCCCGTACCTCGCGCACACCGCTGTTCAGCACCTCCACATTGGGCTGGGCCAGCGCCGGGTAATAATCGTTGGAAAGCAGGATGCGCTTGCAGCCCGGCAGGTAGTCCGGGGTTACAACGGCCCGCAGTTTTTCATCCTTGATATGCTGGCGGATATGGAACTGGCCGACATATTTGACCAGCTTCATCAACTTGGGATTGATGGAAAAGGCTATCGCCTGCGACTCGTTGCGGAAATACAGGAAGGAGCGATACAGCTCACGCGTTAGCGGCAGGCGCGCAAATGCAGTCTTTTCGATACCATAAAAGGCGCGGTCCGGCTTGGGCAACACCCAGGGCGCTGTGCGCTGCAAGAGCGTCAGCTTGCCCACCTTCGGCTGAATTTGAGGCACAAACTGGATGGCGCTGGCGCCGGTGCCTATCACCACCACTTTCTTGCCGGACAGTTCGACATCGTCCCGCCACTGGGCCGAATGGAAGGCGGCACCTTCGAAGCTTTCGATACCCTTGAGCGCAGGAATGGCCGGGTTGGACAGCGCCCCGATACCCGCCACGACATACTTGGCGGTGAGGGTATCGCCCTTGCTGGAGCGGCCATGCCAGAGCCCGTCGACCTCGTCAAAGCGGGCCTCGGCGACGGTGGTGTTGAAAATGATGTGGCGGCGAATATCGTACTTGTCGGCGCAGTGCTCCAGATAGGCGCGAATCTCCTGCTGCCGGGCAAAGGCGCGCGACCAGTCTGTCTTGGGCTCGAAAGAAAAGGAATACAGGTGCGAGGCCACATCGCAGGCCGCACCGGGGTAATGGTTGTCGCGCCAGGTGCCGCCAACGCTGGCGCCGCGCTCCAGCACCACGAAGTCGTCGAGGCCTGCCTGCTTGAGCTTGATGGCCATGCCAAGGCCGGAAAAGCCGGTGCCGACGATGGCGACAGTGACATTGATGTGCTGGGGCAGATGTTGCTGGGCGGTCATGGGGGTGCCTCCTGACGGCTGGCCATGGGCCAGCGGGCCTGTAGTGACAGACACTATAAGACAACATGGGTTGTCAGATACTTGCCGCAAAGGCCATTTTTCTGGTCAAACAGGACAATATGAGGGACTGAGCGCCCAAGACAAAGCGGGCGCGGACGCCAGATTGTCTGTCAATCGGGAAAAACAGGAATACGGTGCTGCCAGCGCCGCGAAACTAGCCCGCCGACACCTGATCCTGCATGGCCTTCAGGTAGTCATCCAGTTCTTCCTCGCTGGCAAATACATCGGACAGCGGTGTGGCTTTTACAATGTCGAAGACCTTGCGCACCTGGGGACTGAGGTTGACATAGCACAGGCGGCCATTGCGCGCCTTGACCAGCTTGCGCGTCTTCGCAAACACGCGCAGGCCGGCGCTGGATACAAAGGACAGGCCGCGCAGATTGAGCACCAGGGTGCTGATATCGCCACCCAGATGTTCCTCGACATAAGACTCCAGAGCGGGCGCCGTCGCGGCATCCAGCTGACCGTTGAGAGCCAGATGCAATGTATGCAGGTCGTCTGACAGGGTGCTGGAGATTTCAAGAGCCATTGTCATTTCCCTGGACTGGCAAGGAACCTTTTCGACACGCTCGGGGCTTCGTCGCCGGAGCGGTGTCAGGGCTTCCCTGCTCTACCAAAACAGTGTGTGGCACTAGCTTGAGAGGCGTTGACGAACCACGAGGATATTCCTGCCCGCACGCCAGACATACTCGATGCTGGATGACAATTCTCGCACCAGATGAAAGCCAAAGCCACCGTTGGCGCGCACATTGTCGTCGGCATCCAGGTCGGGTTTAGCGACTTCCAGCAGCGGATTGAAAGGCTTGCCGGAGTCCTCGAAGGTTATCTCAAGCTCCTGCCGATCAAACACGAAGCCCAGGCTTATGGTGTGGCCTACCCCTTCGGTCTTGTTGTATTGCACGATATTGACGAGCACCTCTTCAACAATCAATTGGGTGTCTTCAATACAGCCCACCGGCAGGCGTCGCGCCCGCATCAGGCTGCCAATACGCTGCCTGACTTCGTCGAGCGTCGTCAGCTCCTTGTTTATTGTTATGGTCCAGTCCACGGCGTTGATCTCCCGAACGTAGGGCGAGGAGGGTTGGTAACACAGGGCCAGCATGGTGATGTCGTCGGCCTGCGGTGCATCGGCAACGAATTGGCGGTGAAAGTGCTGGATGGTGCGTATCACCCGCGCGGGGTTGGGGTGGGGGTGCGCCGCCACCGCCTCATGCAGGCAGAGGTCCGAAAACAACTCGCCTGTCGGGCTGATCGCTTCGGTAATGCCGTCGGTATAGAGCACCAGCAGATCATCCTGTTGCAGGCTGATCGCATGTTGAGGATAGACGGCATCCGGCTCCACGCCCACGGCAGCAGCCGTCTCCTGCTCCAGAAACTGCGCCTCGCCACCGCGCAGCAGCAGGGGCGGGTCATGCCCTGCGCTGGCGTGGCTGAGCACGCCGCCGGGCAGGTCCAGCACGCCACAGAACAGGGTCACGAACATGCATTCTTCGTTGTTTTCGCAGAGTTCGCGGTTCACCGCCGCCAGGATCCGGGCCGGTGTTTCCAGTTGCGGCCCGAAGGCGCGCAGTAGCGCAATCGTGCGCGCCATCAGCAGGGCAGCGGGAATGCCCTTGTCGGCCACATCGCCGATGGCAATGCAGAGCTGATCCGCGCCGATGGGAAAATAGTCGAAAAAATCACCACCGACGACGCGCGCCGGCTGCAACACGGCCGACACAGCGTAGCGGCGGCCGGCAGCGCTGGTAACATCGACCACGGGCACCATGGAGCGCTGGATCTGGCTGGCAATCGCCAGCTCGCTCTCCAGCTTTTGCCGCTGCGCCGTGGCCAGTTGCAGCTCACGAATATGCACATTCAGGGCGTCACGCATGTGCCGAAAAGCCCGTGACAGCCGGCCCACTTCGTCGCGCTGCGTGATCACCGGCAGCGGCGCATCGAGCCTGCCGTGGGCGATGTCTTCTGTCATCGCCGTCAGGGAGCGCAGCCCCCGTGTCGTCTGCCGCGACACCAGGGCGATGGTGATGATGATGAGCACCATGTCCTTGCCCATCGAGGCGATCGCCAGCAAGAGGTACTGCCACTCGATGGGCCCCAGCGCGCTTTTTGGAATGCTGATACCGATACGCAGAAAGCCTGGCGCCAGCCCGGCCTGCGCCAGAATACCGCGCTCATCCGTCTGCATGGACGCCGTATGGGCAGGCGCTACGCCCTGCTCCACCCAGGCCAGGGACGTCGCCGCCGTATCGGTGGGCGCCAGCAGCCAGTGCCTTTCTGCGGTATCGAGCACAAACGGCGAGCCCAGCGGCAGGTGGCTGAGCTGGTCCTTGACGCGCAGGCCGGCGCCCACCAGCGTCAGCAGCCAGTCCGTGCGCAGCTGAATGGCCAACAGGCGTGCGCCCTGCCCCGCCTGGGCCTGCGCTACGCAATACACCAGCAAGGGTGACTGCGCCGGCGCCGTTGCGGCTGCCTGCCGCCATACCGGCCCTGAGGTCGGCGTGACCCCCGCGCACACACCCAGCAGGCCAGCCAGCGCCTGCGGATCCAGCGCTGCCGCTACGGCCTGGGCATCCAGACGATAACCCGCTGCCGTCGCTGCGGGCGGCGCATAGGCGATGGCACTGACGCCTTCAAGGTGCGTGAGCAGGGCTGTGCGCAGCAAGGGCGTCAGCGCATCACCTGTTGCCGTCGGCGTTTGCACCGACAGGAGGAAATCCGCCTCCTGCTCCACGGCGGCAAATACCTGCCCTGCCTGGCTGGAGACCACGCTGACCTGCGCTCGCGCCAGTTCGGCCAGCTGCTCGATCAGGTTGCTTTCCAGCACATGCCGCATCAGGGTAAAGGAAACGCCATATATCAGGCAGGCGGCCAACATGCAGACCGCGATCAGGCGCCAGGTAATACTGCGGAACTGCCAGCTTTCGGGAATGCGCACGCCTACCCTCTCGGTTGCCGGCGCCGGACGGTGGCGCCATGCCCGCAATAAATTGTCGTCATCATAAAGCCGGCGCTGGCAACTCGCCAGCGTATCCGTCCAGCGGCCCCACATTGCTCGGAGCGCCAAGCCGATAGGAGTATCGTGTCCACCAATTTTATCGTGGACACGTATACACCATGGAAGCCCGTTCCGCTGTCGTTCCCTCAGGCCGGCGCCGCCGGCAAGCTTATTCAGACGATTTCAAAGCCAGTGTGGTTGCTGCTTGTGCCGCCCCGGGCATTTCCATTGCGTCGGTTGCTCTGGCCAACGAGATCAACGCGAACCTGGCCCGCCGGTGGGTTAAAGAACACGAGACAACATCCCGCTCACGGGTAACGCCTCCGGCGACTTCTTCGCCCGCTCTGGTGCCGATTTCCGTGCAGGCTCCTGAGCTCATGGTGCCGTCTGCCCCGAAGGAGCTGCGCGTTGAGATTCGCCACCATCATACCGTTGTTCAAGTGACTTGGCCTTTGGCGGAGGCTTCCGCCTGTGCACAATGGCTGCGTGAGATTCTGCGATGATTCGACCCGACCAAGTATTTTTGGTGGTGGCGCCGGTGGACATGCGCCGGGGCATCGACGGTCTATCGTTGCTCATCCAGGAGGCCTTGGGCCGCTCGCCTTGCGACGGCACTGCGTACGCCTTTCGCAACAAGCGCAGTACGCGCCTCAAGCTTGTGATCTGGGACGGCAACGGTGTCTGGCTCTGCCAGCGCCGCCTTCATCAGGGCAGCTTTGTGTGGCCGGTGTTTGGTGATCAGGTTTGCCAGCTCACCCCGCCGCAATGGCAGTGGTTGATTGCCGGCGTGGACTGGCGGCGTCTCTCTGCTGCGCCAAATGCCGAGCTCCGCGTTTAGGCCGGCGCACAATCGTAACCTGTTGTTTCGCTTTGGTTTCATGTGCGCGCAATCTGGTAAAATGCGCGCATGGATTTCGCCGCCGAACTGGACCGCTTCGACCCCGATCCCCGCTTGCGTGAGTGGGTGTTGGCACAAATTCGTGCTCGCGATACCAGCCAGCAGGCAGCACTGGCTGCGCGTGACGCCGACATCCAGGCACGTGACCTAAAGATACAGAAGCTGATCCTGGAGCTGGCTCACCACAAGCGTATCCGCTTTGGCACCAAGAGTGAGACGCTGTCACTGGATCAGCGGCATCTGTTTGAAGAGGCTTGTGATGAGGATGGCGCGGCCATCGTTGCTGAGCTCGAACAGCAACAGGCAGCCCCCAAGACCAAGTCGCGCCCGAAGCCCACAGGCCGCAAGCCCTTGCCGCCGGAACTTCCCCGCATTGAGCATCGCCACGAACCTGACAGCTGCCAGTGTGGTAAGTGTGGCACCGGTCTGGTCCTGATCGGCGAGGACATCAGCGAGCAGCTCGACGTGGAGCCGGCGCGCTTCTTTGTGCACCGCCACATCCGCCCTCAATATGCCTGCCGCGCCTGCGAGACTGTCACCGCGGCACCGGTGCCGCCCGCCATCATTGATGGCGGGCTGGCCGCTCCCGGCCTGCACGCTTGGGTCCTGATCCAGAAGTACCTGGATCACCAGCCGCTCTACCGCATTGAGCGAATCACCGAGCGACACGGCGTTCCCATTGCTCGCTCCACACTGGCCGAATGGGTGGGCCGTCTTGGCGTTGCTCTGCAGCCGCTGGTAGATCGGCTAATCATCCTGCTCAAGCAAGGTGCCGTGCTGCACGCCGACGAGACCCCGGTGCAGCAACTCGATCCCGGCAAGGGGAAGACCAAACGTGCTTACCTGTGGGCCTACCGTAGCAACGATCTTGACCCAGGACCGCGCATCGTGGTGTTCGATTACCAGACCAGCCGGGCTGGCAAGCACGCGATGGCCTTCCTGGATGGTTGGAACGGACAGCTTCTGGTTGATGATTACGGGGGTTACAAGCAACTCTTCCGGCAAGGCATCAGCGAGCTGGGCTGCTTTGCCCATGCACGCCGTCCCTTCTTCGAGTTGTACGCCAACCACCAACATCCCGTGGCAGGCGAGGCCCTGCGGCGAATCGGTGAGCTGTACGCCGTCGAGGCAAGCGTCAAGGATGCCACCGTCGAAGCACGTCATGCCTATCGCCGGCAGGAAGCCGTACCACGGTTAAAAGAGCTGCATGACTGGCTGCTGACGCAGCGCGCCAGGACCGCCACCGGTAGTGCCCTCGCCAAAGCCATCGACTACAGTCTCAAACGCTGGCAGGCCTTGATCCGCTACGCGGACTCGGGCAATCTGCCCATAGACAACAATGTGTGCGAGAACAACATCCGGCCGATTGCGTTGGGCAAAAAGAACTGGCTTTTTACAGGTTCCGCGCGAGCCGGCACACGTGCCGCTGCCATTCAGAGTCTGCTTGCCACCGCGCAATTAAATGGCATCGAACCCTATGCCTGGCTCAGGGACGCGTTGGAGAAACTGCCAGTCTGGCCCTATAGTCGAATTGATGAGCTTTTGCCAATCAAGCTCAAGTGAGCGCCTGTGAAGCATCGACATTTGGCTTCGAATATTAAAGTTCAGGGGCAATTATGGACGAAGAGAGAACTGCGCTAGTCATTGAATTAGCCAAAGAGTTTATGGAGCTGGCCCGCCAGTTTGAACCATCCTGGATCAAAGGATATTTCCGATTCTGTTCTGATGGCTCAAAATATGGCTCAAATGCGTCCTATGCATCCGACTCTAAAGTGATGCTGGTTGATCCATTCAAATACCAGCCATTTTTTTCGAGCATGAACGACAAGGGCTTAATTTTGTTGAAAGCGCTCAATAAGGAACAAGGTCTATTCCTATTGACCATCGATGCTAGCTACAACTACACGATAAATTTTGAATACGAGAATCTTGACCGGTGGAGAATAACCAAGATAAATGGCGGAACAGGAGTACCAATAGGCATCTAAAGGTTTCGAATTTACGGCATTGCAATGCGGAATGGTTGAACGCTTAC